>ERZ1292633.596-Hain-H41-02um-R1-596-length-41388-cov-5_pt1 | contig 41388 bp, 39 predicted proteins | sample MGYA00564406_ERZ1292633 | MGnify/ENA primary metagenome ERZ1292633 (study PRJEB36523, sample SAMEA6512639) | groundwater metagenome | collected 2019-01-08 | study: AquaDiva: Metagenomics assemblies of 32 groundwater samples | reverse complement strand
AAATTTTTTAGAATTTTTTTTATTTTATCTATTGACTTTTATCACAGTCGCTGCGTGAATAATCTATTTTGATATTAATTCAAAAAACTAAATTCATTATTAAGATACATTTTTTTTGATAATCTTCTTTGCAACTTACCACTAGATGTTTTAGGTAAAGATTCGGTTTTAACAAAAACTATTTTATAAGGAGATATTGCATGTGTTTCTGTAACATTTTTTCTAACTAAATTTACCAAATCATCAAAATTAGAAATAGACATATCTTTTTTTATTTCTTGAATAATAACTAGTTTTTCTTCATTATCTTCATCTATAGAAAAAGCACTGCAATTACCTAATCTAAAGCTTTCATGAGATTTCTCGGTAGTTTGTTCTATATGTTGAGGGTAGTATGAATTACCTCTAATTATTATAAGATCTTTTAATCTTCCTGTCATATATAAAAAACCATCATATACAAAACCTAAATCTTCAGTTCTTAAAAAAGTTTTATCTTTGTATTTTTCATCAGTTGAATTTATTTTAGTATCAAAAACTTTGTTTGTTTCTTCATCAGAATTCCAATAACATTTTGCAATACTTTTACCAGAAACACAAATTTCACCTACTTCATTTTCTCCAACGAGTTCTAATGTTTCAGAATTAATAATTGCAAGTTCTGCATCTTCCCATGTATATCCTAAACCTAATATTTTTAAGCTATCTTTTTCAACATCACTTAAAACAACTTTATTTTTTTCTAAAGCAGTTTTATCTAATTGCAAAAATCTTACTTCTTCATTTCTACTTTTTCCAGTAACAAAAACTACTGATTCGGCTAAACCATAGGCAGGATAAAACTGTTTTTTTCTAAAACCAGCTTTTGAAAATTTATTAGAAAAATTTTCTATAGTATCGTATCTAACAGATTCAGCTCCATTTAGTGCTATAGACCAATTACTTATATCAAGACCTTCTAATTGCTCATCTTTAACTTTTTTTACACATAAATCATAAGCAAAATTGGGTGCTGCACTAACACTACTTTTATAATCAGACAAAGCTTTTATCCATCTAAAAGGTTTTTGTAAAAACATTAAAGGAGACATTACAACTGATTCTATTCCCATAAAAACAGGCATAAGTATTCCCGAAATTAAACCCATATCATGATAAAGAGGAAGCCAAGTGAGACAAGAATCTTTTTCTGTTTTTTCTGGTTTTATTTTTGTTAATACAGCAATAGGCATTTTTACATTACTCATCATATTGTTGTGGCTTAATAAAACACCTTTAGAGCTTCCAACTGAACCAGACGTATATTGAATAAGAGCATTAAAATCATTTGAAATATTTGGCATTTCATATTTTTTATTCTCATTTAAAATTTGAGTTACAGAAAATTTTTCCATTGCTGGTAATTGCTCAAAATAAGATTTAAAAGAATCAAGCTGTTGCAAAAAATCGTGGGAAGTTATTAATATATTAGAATCTGCATTTTTTCCTATGTGTAATAATCTTTCCAACATTTTAAAGTTAAATGGTGGTTGAACTGGTACAGCTACCATTCCTGCTATAATTGTTCCCCAAAAAGAAATTATAAAATCTAAACTGGTATCAAAAAGTAAAAGCACTCTTGATTGAGGTTGATATTTTTCTAAAAGAAAACCTGCAAATTTTTCAGCACTTTCTTTTAATTCTCTATAAGTAATATTTTTTACATTATTTTCACCATCAACAAGGTAACGATAAGAAATATTATTATCAAACTCACTACATTTTTCTAAAAAATTTTCTATTAAACTCATAATTATTCACCCAAATATTTCATAACTTTTTTTTGAAAATCTTTAGGAAAACCATCTGCTAAATTTACATTTTTATTTTTCTTTGAAATATAGATATAACCATCTTTACTTCTTCCTAAAAACTCATTTTTATTATCTTTTTCTATATTTAAATTATTTTCATATCTTAATTTTATTGTATCTTTAATAACATCGAAAAATTCAACAGCATCTTTATCTGTATCCCAAACTGATTTATAGACAAAAATATTTTCTTTATCATTTTTGCTAAAAAAAGCATATTTATCTCCACCCCAACCAGAACTAGCTTTTTCTGATGTTTTTTGATCATTGTATTCTAATAACCAATTATTAATTGCAAATTCTCCTAAAGTATCATAATCCAAAAGATTCCATCTCCAATCATTCAAAAACCATTTTTTTACATTTACTTTTATTGGTTTTTCATTTTTTATATATTTTTCAGGATGTATTATTTGTTCAGTTGATTCTGGTAATCTTTTATAAACTTTATTAAAATCATCCCAATTATTTGTTTTTTTATAAACATATTCACAAAATCTAGTCCCTTCTATATAGGGAAAAAACATTTGTTCCGATAAAAAACCTGGAATATCTTTCATTTCAGTAGGAGTATTAGATTTTAAATTCTTTTTCATTAAATCTCCAAAATTTGGCATAAAAGATGTTTTTAAACCCATATTTCCCATAACATATTGCATTGATGCTAAGGTTGCTTCGCCTTCAATAAGAGCCATTTTTGCTAAGACTTTATCACTATCTAATTCATATTTATTAACTACTTTATTTATGTGAAAGTTTTGATCTTGAAGTGCATGAACTAATTCATGGGAAATAACAATGGAAGATTCAAGTTGTCCTAAATTACTTTTTTCATTTATAACATAGAGAGATTTTGTTTTTTCATCATAAAAACCTGCAATTTGCTGAGCATACGAATTTAAAAGAATTTCTTTAAGATTTAATCCTTCTTTTATTAGACCAAGTTTAAGAAGTAAAAGGTAGTCTTTTTTTACCATTTTATCTGGATAATCAGTTTTTATTGTTTTACTCAAAAAATCTTTAACTTGATTTTTAGTTTTTATACCTATTTTTACAGGCTTTTTTGCAAATAAATTTCTGGTTTTTTGAACATCTTCAAATATTTTTTCTACATTTTTATATAAATCAATCGTATTTTTATCTTTAGTTTCAAATACAATATTTTTTTGAGGTTTTAGATCTTTTGCAATTACAGAATTAAGTGCAATTGTTGTAAATAATAGCGAAAGCGAAATTATTTTTTTTATTTTCATTTTTTTTATTTGCAAACACAATTTAATTTGATAATTTTATCATAAATAATTAGAATCTAAAAACCCCATAATTATTATTAATTTTTGAATAGGTTTCAGAAAAAACTTCCAAACAGATACTTAAATAAGTTCTAGTTTCTCTTGGATCAATAATACCATCATCCCACATTTTTCCACTTGTATAAAAGGGTTGAGATTGGAATTCAATATCATTTTTTAACTTTTCATAATCATTTTCATTTTTACTTATCATTTTTAAAACTCCTGAAATTTGATCTGGTCCCATTACAGAATTTTTTGAATTTGGATAACTAAATAAAAATCTTGGTTTTATAGATCTTCCACACATTGCAAAATTACCTGCGCCATAAGATGAACCAATTATTATGGTTATAATTGGAACTTCACTATTTGCAATTGCATTTAACATTTTTGAACCATTTTTTATTATGCCTTCTTCTTCATATTTTTTACCCACAATAAATCCTGTTATATTCTGAAAAAATATTATTGGTGTATTATTTTTATTGCATAATTGAACAAAATGAGCTGTTTTATTTGCAGATTCAGAAAAAAGAACACCATTGTTTCCTATTAAACCAACAGTAAAACCATTTATTTTTGCAAACCCTGTTACAATTGTTGCCCCATATTCTTTTTTAAATTCAGAAAATTTTGAACCATCAACAATTCTTGCAATTAATTCTCTTACATCAAAAGGTATTTTTACATCATGGCTAACTATTCCTAAAATTTCTTCAGCATCATAGAAAGGTTCTTCAATAATATTTTCTTGTTCAAGTATTTTTTCTGGTGATTTTAAATAATAAACAATTTCTCGTATTTTTTTTATAGCTAAATGTTCACTATCAACTAGATAATCACTAACACCTGAAATCATAGAGTGCATTTCGGCTCCTCCTAGCTCTTCTTCACTAGTATTTTCACCTGTTGCAAGTTTAACAACAGCAGAACCTGAAATAAACATTTTTGATGATTTTTTTACCATTACAATATAATCAGAAATTCCTGCTGTATAAGCTCCACCACCTGCATTATTTCCAAAAACTCCAGATATAGTTGTTAAACCATTTTTAGAACGATTTGTAATATCTTTAAAAACAGTTCCTGCATAATTAAAAATTTCGTCTTGCTTAGTAAGATTTGCTCCTGAAGATTCCATAAGATTTATTACTAACATTTTATTTTCTTGAGCTATTTCATTAATTCGGTGCATTTTTTTTAGTGTAACAGAATCTATCGCTCCACCTTTTACTGTTCCTACATGAGACACAATTATACAAATTTTATTTGAAACTACTCCAATTCCAGCTATTATTGAACCACCAAGTTTATAACAATCTTCATTCCAACCAGCAATTGGTAATAATTCTAAAAAAGGACTATCTTTATCTAATAAATATTCAATTCTATCTCTAGGAGTTAATCTATTTTCTTTTTTATATTTAGAAAGGATTTTTTCTTCACCTTGATAAAGTGCTTTATTAAATTCCTCTTCAAGTTCTTGAGCTAAAAGAAGCATTTTATTATAATTATCTATATAACTAGCAGATTTTTTATTTATTTTAGTTTTTATTATATCTAAATCAAACATCCGCTATAGATTTGCCATCTTCTTCAAAAAATAACTGAACTAATGATCTTGAAGCATAATAGACTCCTAATACAACAACACCATGATTTGCAATTATTTCAACATCAAAAAACTTTTCTATAACGGTATCTCTACCATCACATAAACCAGAAACTATTAATGAAAAACCTGCTAGTATTTGAAAAAACATTATAAATTTTTTCAGAAAATTTGAAGAAACAGGATCCGCCATTTCAACAACTAAAATTAACATCGTTTTTAGTACATAAAATGCTCCGATGGCTATAACCGCATTAACCACATTAAATTCAAAACCAACAGTTTTTGAAATTCCTGTTTGTTTTCCTTCTAAAAAAAAACAAACTACAAGAAAAATAGCAGAGAGCATTTCAAGAATTGACAAAAATTTTTTCATTTATTTGCCCTTATATTCTGGTTTTCTTTTTTCAGCAAACGCTTTTAAGCCTTCTAGTCTATCTTGTGTTGGAATACAAGATTGATATGCTTCAGATTCAAAATTTAATCCTGTTTCAAGATCTGTTTCTATTCCACGATTTATAGCTTTTTTAGATTGTTCTATGGCAATAGGACCATTTTGGCAAATCATTGTAGCCATTTTATAACATTCATCTAATAACAACTCAGAAGAAACTACATTATTTACTAATCCTATATTTAAAGCTTCTTTAGAATCAACTGTTCTTCCTGTAAAAATTAATTCTTTTGCTTTTGCTACTCCAATAATTCTTGGTAATCTTTGAGTTCCACCTGCACCTGGAATTATTGCTAATTTTGTTTCAGTTAAACCCATTTTTGCATTTTCTGATGCTATTCTTATATCACACGCTAAAGATAGTTCTGTTCCTCCACCCAATGCAATTCCATTTATTGCAGCTATAGTTGGTTTGGGATAATTGGATATTAATGAAAAAGTCGATCTTATGTTAAAAATAAATTCTTTTACTTCTTTTTCAGATAAAGTTGCTCGTTCTTTTAAATCTGCACCTGCACAAAAAGCTTTTTCTCCACTTCCTGTTATTACAAGTACTTTTATTTCACTATCAAATCTTGATTTTTCTAAGCATTCCCTTAATTCTTTTAATATTGATACATTTATAGAATTCATTACTTCAGGACGATTTAGAGTAATAGTAAGAATATTATTCTCTAATTTTTTTATTAACAAATCTTCTGCCATAGAAAACCTTATTTTTCAATATAATACTCTTAATTCTGAAATATAATTTTTATTTAATAGAGACACATTGCAATGCGTCTCTACAAAAGCATTATTTTTTTTTATTACAATGCTTTAAAATCTATTTCAATAATTCAACAACATTTGCATAGTTTGGTTCATCAGCTATTTCAGGAACTTGTTCTGTATAAGATACTAAACCTTTTTCATCAATAACTACAACCGCTCTAGACATTAATTCTGCAAGACCACCGTCTTTTATTCTAACTCCATAATTATCACTAAAAGATGTGTCTCTTAATTCTGAAGCTGATACTACATTTTCTAAACCTTCAGCACCACAAAATCTTTTTAATGCAAAAGGTAAATCTCTTGAAATACAAAGAACAACAGTATTGCTCATATTGCTTACTTCTTTGTTAAATCTTCTTACTGATGCAGAACATGTAGGTGTATCAACACTTGGGAATATGTTTAAAACAACTCTTTTACCAGAAAAATCTTTTAAACTTACATTTGATAAATCTGTTTTTGTTAAATTAAAATCAGGTGCATTTGAACCTACTTTTGGTAATTCACCAGCTGTATTTATTGGGTTCCCTTTTAATGTTATTTTTGCCATTTTTTTACTCCTAAAAAATTGTAATTAACTTATATATTTTTTTAATTTTCAACTGAATTATAACAAAGAATTTTGAAATGTTTATAAAAATATTTTTTTTTCTTAGATGATATTTTTTATATGAATTTTTGTACATTCATATAAAATTCTAAAATGCCTTAATGGTTTATATTTATTACTTTCTATTATAATCAATATTTTAATAATAAAATAAAACTATTTAATATTTCATGTGATAAAATTGTTTTTGAGATATAAAAAACTAAGGAAGGATCATGAGTTCTGAAAATAGAAAAATTATTGCTGAAAATAGAAAAGCTTATTATGATTTTTTTATAATAGAAAAATTTGAAGCAGGTTTAGTTCTTACTGGTACTGAAATAAAATCAATACGTATGGGAAGAGTTACCATGGCTGATTGCTTCGCTAGAGTTGAAAAAGGTGAAGTTTTACTTTATAACATGCATATAAGTCCTTATGTACATGGAAATAGATATAATCATGATCCTGTAAGAACCAGAAATGTTCTTTTGCATAAACAAGAAATTATGAAACTTTTTGGAAAAACTCAAGAAAAAGGTTTAAGTTTAATTGGATTAAAATTATATTGGTCAGGTGATTGGGCTAAAATAGAACTTGGTCTTGCAAAAGGTAAAAAAGAATATGATAAGAGAGATACCATAAAACAAAGAGATTCAAACAGAGAAATCGGAAGAGCTATGAGAAAATTTGCTGAATGAGTATAATATCAGAAAAAATTAGTCCTACAGCACATATTACTTCACACGCTTGGGATTATTTAGAAATTTCTAACGCAAAATATTTTGTTAGTCCTCAATATAAATTTTTTCTAAATTTACTTAGAACAATAGGATTTCCACTTTTTTTAAATAAGAAAAAAGATTATATCTATTTTATGCTAGAGCCTCGTCATAGAGCCATAGATTATTTTATTTTTTCTAAATTTCATTATAAACAAATAGTAGAGTTAGCTTGTGGTTTATCACCAAGAGGAATGACTTTTGCAGAAAATCCTGAATTTAACTATATTGAAGCTGATTTAGATAAAATGTTAAAAACTAAAAAAAATCTAGTTGAAAAAATATATTCAGATAAAAAAATTCAAAGAAAAAACCATAACTTTGTTAGTTTAGATATTTTAAAAGATAATATTTTTGAAAAAGTAAAAAAACATGTTAGCAAAGAAAAAACAGTTGTAATTACAGAAGGTTTAACCCCTTATTTTGATATGGAGAACTTGAAAAAGATTTTTTTAAATATATCTTCTTTTTTAAGAGCAAATGATGGTGGTGTTTATATTTGTGATATTTACCATAATGAAGATTTAAAAAAAAATCATGCCAAATTGATAAATTTACCAATAAACTTAATGGGAATCAAATTTTTTGCCGATATTGATAATAGCGATGAAGGTCAAGAGTTTTTAAAAGAATGCGGTTTTGATTTTGTTGAAACATTTAATCCGTTAAATTTTGCCAAGCAATTAGGATTAAAACACAATATTCCACCTGAATATAATGTTGCTACTATTTATTTAGCCCATGTTTTTTGAATATTTTAATTAAATATCAAATATTGTAAATCTTTTTTTGTTATAATTTATTTTTTTGTTACTCTTAAAAAGTTATTAACTTGTTAAGCTTTTCAAAACATATTTTTAGTAATTTACTGAGGTTACTTTGAAAAAAGTTTTAAATGTTGGCTCTAGTACTAAGAGTTCTCATCCTCTTCCACCTGAATACTCTGATTTTCAGAATGTTTCGCTAGATATAGATTCAAGATGTTTACCAGATATTATTTGTGATGCTCGTAATCTTAAGACTCTTGCTCCTAAACAATTTGATGCAGTGTATTGTTCACATAATTTAGAACATTATTATCGTCACGATGTTCCAAAAGTTTTGGCTGGTTTTTTGCATGTTCTTAAAGATGATGGTTTTGCACAAATAATTGTCCCAGATATTGATGCAGTAATGAGAATGACTATTGCTAAAGGTTTGGATATAGATGATGTTCTTTACCAATCTGCTGCTGGACCTATTAGGGTTTTAGATGTATTATATGGACATTGCGAGGCTATCGAGCAAAGCGGTAAAGATTATTATGCTCATAAAACAGGTTTTACAAGAAAATCACTCTTTGAAGCACTTCAAAGAGCTAGATTTTACAAAATATATACAATGGTAGGTAGTCTTCAAATTAGCTCAATATCATTTAAAGGAGAACCTAATTTAGTTGATCTAAAACGTTTCAATCTTCCATCTAGTTAAGATCTATTTTTTCTTAATTAACTTGTATATTAAAAAAGAAAAGAGCATTAAAAAAGATGTTAAAATAATTATTTCTTTCTTTTTACTTTTTCTAACTAATTTATAATCATAATTAGATATTTTTTCTTCTATCTCTTCTATTCCTCTTTTAATTCTATCTAATTCTCTCCAATCTTTAATATCATCTTTAGGAAAAACAGGATGATTATTTTTAATTGTCAAAATTCTATCTAAATCAGTTATTCCTTTTGTTTTTACATAAAGTGTTTTTCTGCTTTTTAATAAAAAATAAATTCTAAAATGGAAAAAGTTTTTTGTTATTACAATATCTGCTTTCATTGTACTTAAACCTAAATCTTCATAAAAAGAAGGTTTCATTGGCATTGCATAGCCTTCTGTAATAACTAGTTTAATATGCCCAGCATCTATTACTACTACTTTTGAAAAATTTTCAGTATCTTTTTTTAATATTAGTTTTCCTTTTAAAAAAACAGGTTCATTAATTTCTGGTTGTAATTTTCCACCCACAGTAATTTCCACATCACTATTTAAATCTTTATCCCATAAACTTAAAACAGCTTCAGGATCTCTTATAGGAACATAAGAAATAAGATCAGTTGCTTTTTCTAATAATTCTTTTAACATTGCTGTGTTTTCACCAGTAGCACCAGCTCCTACTACATCAGATGTATCACAAACAGCAACACAACCTAATTTTCTGGCAATCTTAGCACTTCTTACTTCTTTTAGCATTTTTTCTACATCAATAAATTCAGGTGGTTTTTTATGTCTTACATTCCAACACATATCAGCTAATTCTTCTGATATATGCTCTGCAAGATTTTTATCATTATCAGTTATAACACTTACAGCCCAACCTAAATCAGGATCATCAAGAAAAGGATGACACATAAAAACATTACAAGAAAGTACTCTTGGATCTTCTTCTATTTGTTTTATTCTTTGAAAAATATGTCTCATTGGAGGGAATAAATCTACTGTAGTTCCTCCACCCAAAAGCATTGGCAAATACCTCCATGATTTTGTAGGGGTTATTTTTTTTATTAACTGTTTTATTAATAAATCTCCTGCTTTAAAACCAACTTTTGCCATATCTCTATGAGGGTTTGTTTGATAACCTATAATCAAATCCATACTAGTCATTTTTTTCTCATTTAAAGTAGCGTGTAAATCAAAAGTTACTGCTATTGGAATATTTCCTACTATTTCTCTAATTTTTTCTATAAAAACAACTTCAGGGTTTTTAACATTTTCCACTCCCATAGCACCATGAAAAGCGACAAAAACACCATCTAACTCACCTGCTTTTTTTAACTCTGCTTGAAATTTAGTTACCATTTCATCAAAAAAATCTTTTGCTACAGGTCCTCCAGAAATAGACCAAGCACTTACCAATGGAATAGTTTCTATTTCAATTTTTTCTTCTTCGATATTTTTATTAACTGCTTTTAAAAAGCCAGATAATTCAAGATTTTTTAAAAAACCTTTTACTTCATAGTTTTTAGGAGAACAAGCTAAAGCAAGTTCTTCTCCTTCCATAAAATGAGTTCTTTCAAAATCTTCTTTTTTTGTTAGTACAGGCGAAAATGAATTAGTTTCCTGCATAAAACGCCCATAAGCTATTTTTAATTTCATACTCACTCCAAATTTTTTATTAATATTATAAACTATCCAATGTGTTTGTTTGAGAACGTTTTTAAAACGTTCCCTACAGAATATTATCTACATTAACTATTTATAAATAAAAATAAATATAAGATCATTTTATCACATAGTTTTTGATATATAATAAGAATCTGTAATAGTTTTTTGTGTATGTTTTTAGGAATTATAGATGTGTTTGACCCAAATTTAATAAAAAAATTTAGATTTACTTCTTATGAATTTGATGAAAAAAATTTTGTTGCAAAGCTAAATTATGCTTTTGATGATAGTTATTTTTTTACAGAAGAAATTACTTTTAATAAATCTAATCAAGATGAAAATACTATTTTTACAGAAGAAAAAAGAAAAGCAATTGACTTGTGTTTAAAAAATCTTCATTTGGTAGCTGGTTCAAGTTATTATAAAGCTGCTATACCAAATGAAATAGTAATAGAAAATCAAAAAATTACAAAAGAAACAGCTGTTTTTATGGAAAAATTGTATATTAATGGTTTAGGTGAATTTGCTCATAGAAATAATTTAGATCTTAAAGAAAAAATAAAATTTCCTTTTTCTGATAATGAAAAACCATCTCCTTCGGAAATAAAATTATCAAATAAAACAGTTGTTCCTGTTGGTGGAGGAAAGGATTCTATTGTAACGATTGAGACTCTAAAACAAAATAATGAGAATATTATTCTTTTTTCAGTAGGAAATCCTAAAGCAATAAAACAAACAGTTGAAATTTCAGGATTAGAACATATTTTGGTTACAAGAAAACTTTCACCTGTTTTATTTGAACTTAATGCTCAAGGTGCTTATAATGGTCATGTTCCTATATCTGGAATAATTGCTTTTATTCTTGCTACAGCATCTGTCATATATGATTTTGATTCTGTTGCTATGTCAAATGAAAGATCGGCTAGTATTGGAAATTTAATAAAAGATGGTTTAGAAATAAATCACCAATATAGTAAAGGTTTAGAATTTGAAAGAGATGTTTCTTCCTTTTTTAACTCTCATATAATGAAAAACTTCAATTATTTCTCTTTTTTAAGACCTTTATCAGAGCTTGGAATTGGAAGCATTTTTAGTAAGTTTGAAAAATATCATAATATTTTTACTAGTTGTAATTCAGCGTTTAAAATTCAAGAAGATAAAAGAGTTGATAGATGGTGTTTGAACTGTGATAAATGTAGATTTGTTTTCTTAGCTTTAGCACCTTTTTTAAGTAAAGAAAAAATGTTAACTATTTTTGGTAAAAATTTATTAGATGATCAAACTCAATTAATTGGTTTTGAAGAGTTAATAGGTGTCTCTGGTCATAAACCTTTTGAATGTGTTGGTGAAGTTGAAGAATGTATAACTGCATTTTTATTACTAAATAAAAAAGATGAATGGAAAAATGATATTGTTATAAAAATGTTTAATGAAAAAGCTTTACCAAATATAAAAAATGAAGAAGAAATAATTAATAAAACCTTTTCTCTTTCAACAGATCATCGATTAAATGATAAATATATGAGGATTTTAAATGCGTATTCAAGATCTTAAAGATAAAAACGTTGGTATTTGGGGTTTAGGAGCTGAAGGTTGGTCAACTTTAAAGTTACTAAGAAAAAAATTTCCTGCTAATAAATTTGTTCTTTTTAATGACTCTCATTTTTCTCAAGAAATGGAAGATACACTAAAGCAAGATCCTTTTTTAGACCTTGCAATTGGAGATGAAATAAGCAAAAAACTAGATTTAGTTGATGTTGTAATAAAATCACCAGGGGTTACTTTTTATAAAGATGAAATACAAAATGCACTAAAAAAAGGTATTTATTTTACTTCTGCTACAAAATTATGGTTTGCAGAACACCCTACTGATACAACTGTTTGTATAACAGGAACTAAAGGAAAAAGTACAACATCTAGTCTTATAACTCATTTTTTAAGACATTCAAATAAAAGAGTAACATTAGGCGGAAATATAGGAACACCAATGCTTGATATGTTTGATGTAGAACCTAAACCAGAAATTTGGGTAATAGAATTATCAAGTTATCAACTAACTGATTTTGAAGGTTGTTCTCCTACAGTTTCATTATTATTAAATCTTTTTCCTGAACATTTAGATTGGCATAAAGGTGTTGAAAATTACTATAAAGATAAATTAAACGTTTTTTCTAATCAAAAAGATACTTCTATTTCTGTAATAGATAAAATTGATAAAAATACAAATTTATATGTTGATCAAGAAAAACTAAATAATATTTTCTTTTTTAATGATAAAAATGGTTTTCATGTTTACGAAGATGCTGTTTATTATCAAGATAAAAAAATTCTCGGTGCTACTGAAGTTCCAATTCCAGGAAAGCATAATTTAGGTAATATTTGTGCTGCTTTAACAGTTGTAAAAGCATTAGGTGTTGATTTTGAAAAATGTGTTAAATCTATCTCTTCTTTTAAAGGTTTACCTCATAGATTATATCCTTGTGGAAAAATAGACAATATTCTTTACATAGATGATAGTATCTCAACAACACCACAATCTGCTGTTGCGGCAATGGAAACTCATAAGTATAAAAAAATTACTATTTTATTAGGTGGTTTTGATAGAGGGCTAGATTTTAATGATTTAGCTGAATATATAGCTACTAAAAATATTCATGCTGTTATTACTATGCCTGATAATGGTGTAAGAATAGCAGAAGAAATAAGAAAAAAATTAGCTAATTTTGAAAATAATGACATCCTGTCGGGGAAAACTATTTTGAAAGAAGCTAATGATTTGCAAGATGCAGTTAGAATTTCTAAAGAAATAACCCCAGAAAATGGAGTTATAATACTTTCGCCTGGTTCTCCTAGTTATGGAAGATTTAAAAACTTTGCCGAAAGAGGAGAAGTTTTTTCTAAATATGCTGGTTTTTCTAAGTAAAAAGTGAAAGTTATGCTTAACTGGTTATTTTATCTATAAATCTATATTTACAGTCATTATTTAATATTTCTAAATCTGTAATTTAAATTTTAAATTAAATAACTTTATTATCAATAGATTTTTGAATTTTTAAAGCTTCTTCAAGATTTTCTTTTGAAATAAAACCATGTTGAACTAGCAATTCACCTATAAGAACATGTTTACCACCAACAGAATGTTGTTGAGAAAGTACAGCAGAGAGTTGCTGTTCGTTTATAAAACCAAGTTTTTTTAAAATTTCACCTATTGTATTTCCTTCTTTTTTAGGCTGTTGTGTTAAAGCTTCTTGAAGTTGCTCTCTATTTATCAAGCCCATATCTATCATTACTTCACCTATAGGTTTGTAATGAGTTGGAGGTAAAATAGCTTGATATTGAAGTGCTGTACTTAATTGATACCTTGTTATAAGACCTTTTTCAACAAGTATTTCTCCTAATGGTTTTCTTGATTCTCTATCTTTTTGTATTAAAGATGGAACAGCAGGTGGCGATGAAGTATCTGGTTTTGAATCGAATTGTTGAGTTTTTTTTATTTCTTCCTTTACTTTTTGCACTTCATTTGAAAAAGTATTTTTGCCTAAGCTAGTTATTTTAAATTGATGAGGTTGAATTTTTGCTGGTTCTGAAGTTTTATCTTTAGATTCATTAGACATAGGTCTATTAGTTGCTGTACTTATTCTTTGAGGCAATGGTTGATAAAAAGGTTCATTCAATCTTTTTTCAGTTAGTTTTTTTTGTTCTTCCAAAACTTCATTAAGTTTTTCTCTTGTAATATACTTATATCTTATTAAAATTTCCCCTAAAGGAACCCAGTTTTTTTTGTCAAGATTAGTTTGAAAGTCCAACCCCATCATTAATTGGGATGTTGTAATGTACCCCTTCTTTAAAAGAAGTTTACCTAAAAGGTTATCTGGTTCAATCATTTTAAACTCTAAAAAAAATACCTATATTAACTATTATATCCAATCAATTCATTTTTTCATATATTTTAGTACCAGGTAAAACTAATTCTTCTCCATATTTTGTAGTATGAATAGAACCATCTTTATTAAATAGATATAAACCTTCTTCTTTTCCTATGGAAGTAAACTTTTCATATTCTTTTCCATTTTCTTCATAAGTTTCTAATAATAAAAAGGAATTTTGATCCATTCCAACACATAAGTTTTTATCAAAACGATGAGAAGTGTATGAAATAGTTTCTGGATCTTTCATATTTATATAATCTTTGCAATGTGGAAAAATTTGAACTTTTTTTACTAAACTAAAACCCAAATCAAAATATTCAAAATCAAACATATTAGAATTTGTTTCCCATTCTTTAGAATTATCATCAAAAACTATAATATTTTCACATAATGAAAGAGAACCAGCAGAAACTGTATAAAAATTAGTTCCTCTATTTAATGCTTCTGCAAAAGTATCTTTTAATTTAAAAAAATTAAGTCTATTATAAAGAACTGCGACATGACCACCAAAAATAAATATTGTATTTGATGAAAGAATCCTTTCTTTTAATCTTTATCTTAATGCTATATATGTTTCATTTTTGCTAATATTAGAGTTAATAAAAAAATAATCATCTATTTCTTTGCATACATTCGTCATTAAAGAATCATTCTCTTTTATTTGAGTCATTGTATTTTGAATATCTAAACAAGCATAATGATAAAGTAGTTGAAATTGATTATAATCTGTAAAATTTTCGTTATTTTTTTTAGGATTGTAACTTAATATTTGATGTAATGTTAATTGTCTAAAAGTTTTTTTGAGATTTTTTATTTGTTTTTGAAAAATTGAAATTAGTCCAGAATTTTTTTCTCTATAAAATTCCTTTACTTTTTGTATTAGTTTTTGTTTTGAATGATAAAAAGCATGTAATTTATCTTCTTCTTTCTTAAAAATATTAAAATCATGATATACAGAAAGGTTTTGTATGTTTTGATCAAAACCATCTTTAAATTTAGGTTGTAATCCAATATTATATAAAGCTTGTTTTACATGACTTTCTTGAAATTCTCTTTTTTGCCATGCAGCAGTTATTAATAAAACTTTTTTTGAATCTTTTACAATAGGATCAGAATGATGTGAGGATAATATTAAATTCCTAAATTTATCAATAAAATCTGCTTCAAATTGAATATTACCATTAAAAACTATATATCCTTTCACTTTTTCTCCTTTTTCTTTAAACTACTACAAACAATATATAAAAGCGGTTTGATTCATCAAACATATTCATTATATTTTATTAAAGTAAGTTAATCAACGAATACTTGTATATCCACTGAGTCCGTTCATATACACAATGCTGTGTGCCGTATTTTATTTTACACTTTCTTCAATATATTTAATTAATTCTCTTTTTGAATTGTCATCTATTGGTCCAAATAAACGATCATTTGATAATGTATGGCCTTTATTTTTATATAACTTTAAAGTTGGCTTTATTTTAAATTTATTTTCTACTTCCTTAATAAATTTAAATTCTCTAGTAGCTGGCGTTTGACTGTCTATGTCTCCATTGTGGACATAAATCTTACCTTCATATTCAAGTAAATTATTTATAACTTTATTATTATCTTCAAAAAACATTTTCCACCATTTATAAGAGTTATATCCAAAAATTACCTCTGAATCTTTATGTGATATTGCATCCTTTTTAGTTTCTAAATAATCATTTTCTAATTTTTTAATTAAATCAGATTTTTTCCAATACCCATTTTTCTCCTTTTTATAGGCTTTTGCAAAAGTAGCATTAAATCCTTGTGCCTTATCTAATTCGGTATTTGTAATTTTATTATCTTTATTCTTATCCAATGACAAAATAATATCATTTATTCTATCTACCATTTGCCACTTAATAAGACTGGCTGGACTTTCACTTATCATTCCCATAAAATGAATTGCCTTCGGATTAATTTTTTTATTTTTTACAAGATAGGCAACATGTACAGATCCTTCTGAGTGAGCCAATATTAAAATCTTATCAGTGTCTATTCTTGAATTATTTTTTGCATAATTATAAACTTCTTCAATATCATCTCTTAGGGCTTCAGGGGTTTGTTGTATTGTTATGTCTTTATTCACATATTCCTTATAATAATTTTTGGTAAATTTATCATTATTACATTTACATTTTATTCCTCTTTTATCGAATCTAACAGTGGCAATACCTTTTTCAATTAAATTTTCAGATAAATCTTTAAATATCTTATCCTTTTCAGTATATGATTCACCAAATAAAACGTCTCTATCAAATAAACCTGTACCAGGAACCATTAAAATAAGGGGGAACTTAACATTCTCATAAGTTGGAAAATCAATTTCTCCTGTAACATTAGTTAACTTATCTTTGCTTTTAATTGAAAATTCTTCAGAATAAGTTTTAGCAACACTAATTGTTTCAGCAAAACTTAAAAATAATAAGATTAATAAAATTAAAGTTATTCTCTTTTTCATTACTTGTTTCCTATTTTTTCTTTTATTTTTATATCACACACAGGACGTATACGCCCTTGTGTATTTTAAAATATTCAAGTTTAATTAAAGATTTAACCCTTTTATTTCATCATCTAATTCTTTTAAAAGAGCTTCTTTTGTTTTATTTCCTTCTGCAAGAGCTAAAATTCTTTTATAAAATCTTTTAGTAAAAAAAGAAATAAGTCTAACTATTTCTAATGATGTTTCTCTTTCAATATTTTTTGCGTTGGTAACAACTGTATGTCTAAAAAATATTCCTTCTACTCCATTTCCAAAATATCCAATTGGAACAAGCTTATTTAGATAAGATAAAAATATATTCATTTCATTAATATCAAATTTTTGGTTATTTATAAGAATAGGAACAAAAAACTGAAGAATAAAAGTATCATTAATTTCTTTTGTAATATGTCCAGAAACTTCTAAAACATCTTCAACAAACATTACTTGTATCAAAGGTGTTTCTTCTTCCGTTTCACCTTCATTTGGTGTTATAGGAATTAAAAGTTGATAAATTATATTATTTTCATCTGGTTCATATACTTGAGCAGCAAAACCATCTTCATTTAAAAAAGATGAGAAATTATATAATTTCTCTTTTGTAACTTCTAATGTACCCATCATAACTCCATTTCATTTTCTAAAAAATCACTAAATTGAGCAGAAGAAAGAATTAAAAAATCTGGTATTTTTGTAAGAATATCCTTATCTATAGAATATTGTTCACAAACTAGACTTATTCTAACTTCATTTTCTTTTTTAATTATAACAGGTGTTACTTCATGTTTAAGTGTTCCTTTAAATTTTAATAATTTATTTTTTTCAGGTTTTATTTTAGCAATAAATTTTTTTTCTTCATAAAGGATCAAATTACCCCCTTCAAGAATAGGAATATGAACATAAAGAACGTTTACTAACTTTGGTAAATCAACATTTATATAATAACTTCTTAGGCTATGATCTACATGTTTTTTTATTTTTGAACCTGAACTCATAACTAATGGATTTAGATAATAAACATTAAAATCATCATTATATATTTTTTCAAGATACTTATCAAAAAAAGGAAAACGTTTAATTACTTCTTTCTCAAAGCCTTTTTTAAAAACAATGGTAAATCCCAAAGTTCCTGAAAAATTATAATTTAAATTATTTTTTTTTAAATAAGATGATTTCATTATTTCATCTTTTAATGTATTTAAATATTCTTCAGTAAAAAAGAGCTTTTCTTCAGTATAAAAGTTATTTTTTTTTGAAAAAAAGCTCAGTATTTTAGAAATCATCTAGGATCAGAAATTAAATAACATCCTGAAATTATATAAAGGATTTGATGAATCAAATCCCTGCAAGATTCTTTCTCATCACTCATCACTTTTCACCCTTCACTTATACAAAAATGGACATTAATTAATTCTAAATACTTATTTCCAAGTAGTATCTTTACTTCCTCTTGACCAATTAGTTTTCTTGTCATTTTTACCCCAATTGGTTTTCTTACTGTTGTTTTTATCTTCAGTCAATTTACCTTGACCAACTTCACTAATACTTAATACTTCATATACATGTAAACTTTCAGATTTACCTTTTACAGATGCTGGTCCAAGGCTTCTTACATTTACCATATCAGTTATAAGTTCATAAGTTGAATGACTTATCATTACAGTAGTTCCAAAATCTTTATTCAAACCTTCAAGTCTAGCTGCTGTATTAACTGTATCTCCTATTACGGTATAATCCATTTTTAATGGAGAACCGAAGTTTCCAACTAAAGCTTCACCAGAGTGAATACCAATTCTTATTTGCATAGCAATAGAACCTTCTGCAACCCATTTTTGTCTTAATTCTTTCATTTTATCTGTCATTTCTATAGCTGTTTTTACTGTTCTAAAAGCATTTGTTGGATGATCTTCGCTTCCAATATTTCCATATACAGCCATAATAGCATCACCAATATATTTGTCTAAAACACCTTTGTTATCAAATACAATTTGAGTCATAGCAGTTAAATATTCATCTAAAACTCTTTTTACTTCTTCAGGAGGAAATTTCTCAGACATTGTAGTAAAACCTGCTATATCCGAAAAAAGAACAGTTACAAATTTTTTATCACAAACATCAAGAGTTGGTATTTTACCAGGATCTTTAAGTGCTTCCTCAACTAATGCTGGAGACATATATCTCTTAAAGATATTTCTAACTCTTCTTTTCTCTTTTTCTTCAATAAAGAATCTATATGAGTAAACAACAGCAAAAACAAATACGTTTATTGCTAAAGGAGCGAACATGTCAAGCCATAATCTATTTTGCCAAAAAACAGTTACGTTTACAATTAAATAAATAATAGATGTACTTAGTATTGCTAATGTTCCTGCAAAAGGATTTAAATATATCGAAATTATCATTGATACAAGACCTAATAAAAACACAATTCCCATATCAAGTTCTATTGGTGCTTTTGTATATTGAATATCATTTAATAAAGTATCAATTAAAGCGGCATGGATTTCAACTCCTGGCATTTCATCTCTATCTCTTTCTCCTAATAAACCTCCGATAAGAGGAACACCAGTAAAAGGAGTAGAGAAATTATCATGTAAAATTTCTGCATTTGAACCAATTAATACTATTTTATCTTTAAAAACATCACTCCAGCTTTTTGCTCCTTTTTCAAGAAGTCCATCATTACCTTTAAGAACACTAGAATAAGAAACTGTTTTATAGGTTTTTGAAGGCCCTGCAAAATTTATAAGAATTTTTTCATCTTTATATTTTGCTATTAATTCCTTGTATCTTTCTGGTTTAAATTGTTTTATGGTTTGTAATGCTAATGAAGGTTCATATTTTTCATTAAAAACTTGACTAGATGGCATTAAATCACCTATATCAAATGAAATTTGACCAGACCTTATAGATTTATCCATATCCCTATCAAAATTAACGGCACCATATTTTATAATATCAGGTATCATTTCTTCAAAATAATCAGGTGCTGTATAAGAAGCTGATTCTTCGGCTTCTCCTGAAGAGCTTTGAACTTTACTAAAAGAACCACCTATAAACATACTACCCAAAACAACATTTTTAGCTTCTTTCATTGATTCTGCAAATACTTGATCTTTTAGAGGATCTTTTGATGGTTTTGTAAAAGAAACGTCAAATGAAACTACTTTAGCTCCATAAGATTTTAGATTTTTTACTATTTGAGCATGATAATCTCTTGGCCAAGGCCATATATCTAATTCATCCATAGAAAAATTATCTACTGCAACTATTACTATATCTTTACTAGCTTCTCTTTCACCTCTTATATCAAATCTTTTGTCATAAAGACTTGATTCAATAATCTTTCCAAAGTTAGCTGTAAAATAGGTAAGTATAAAAACTACTATCATTACTATACCTATTAAAAACTTTATTATTTTTTGTTTCATTTACCTTAACCAACAAAAATATATTGAAAATGAATTTATATATAAAAAATTATTGATTATAAAATTAAAAACTATTTACTATTTAGTTCTAAAATTTTTTATATATGAAGACTTATTTAAATTATACATTTACAATTGTAACTTAATATAATGTGATAAGTATAGGTATTTGTATCACTATTAAAGAAATTATCTAAAAGTTTCTATTATTTTTAAGAGTAATAAATAAAAATTATTGATAAAAATTTCTGAATTTATACCATGTTCAAAAATAATTTCACCATGGTTTAATTTATAAAAAAGTTCAAAATCTGGTTGATTTTTTGGTAGAAAAATAAGCCCTGTATAATCAAATTGTTTTGATTCTAATTTTGATTTTATATTAGCAATTAAGTTTTTATCAGGTTCTTTTTTTATAAAAAATAAAAAAATATAATAATTAAATGCTATTAAAACATTATTTTCATTATTTTTAAATATATTGTTTATTTCAAACTCTAATTCTTGAGATTTATTTTCTTCATATAAGCATAATTTTTGAACAAAAATATTATTGTTTTTCTCATTATTATTATTATTTATAATTTTCTCAAAATAGCTTATTGCTTTAATATAATCTTTTTTATAATAATACATAATACCTTTGTACATAGAAATTGTATTTTGACTTAAGTTTTTTTTCTGACTTTTTTTAAGATCCATTTTATTAGCTTCATCAATTACTTGTTTTATAAAATGGTAATGAGTATAATTTTGAGTTGTTTTAATTTGTCCATTTTTTGCTATTTTATTACTTTCTTCTTGATTATTAAGATAATAATTAATTAAAATTTCTAAATTATCTGTATTATATAAAACTAAGTCTTTCTTATCTGTATAAAGCTCTTTTACCATATCATTATCATCTTCTGAAAAACATAAAACACCCATACCCATAGCTTGAAAAACCCTATAATTTAAAGCTTTGCTATCTATAGTACTATCTAAACAAATTCTTGCTTCTGAGGTTAAAGTTACATATTCATTATAAGAAGGGGTTGATTTTATTAATATATTATATTTATTTTGAAGCTCTTCTAATTTATCTAAGATTTTTTTTCTATTATTATAAATGTAGTTAGTATAATTTGATTTTATATTCCCTAAAAAAACCAAATCATATTTTTTTTCCGTTTTTATTGGTGGATATATATAAGGATCATAACCAACAGAACCTGCACAAGGTATGTATATAACATTTTCAAAACCTTGCTTTTTATATAATTCGACAGCATAATTTTCCATACAAACAATTAAATCAGCATAAATTAAATTAGGTTTTATATGTTCTTCTGCATGAATAATTCTGTCTACAATCATTGATATTACAGGAATATTTAACTCTTCAATTTTTTCATAAATGGGATGAGATGGCGATAACCAATTTGGAATGATAAAATAATCTGCTTTTAAATAATTAAGTTTTTCTAATTCTGATAAAGTAATACAATCTGCAAAAGGATAAATAGCTCTTGCATGAGTTGAAAATTTATCATAACTATCTATAATAATTTTTTGCCTATTAGTTTCTATTTTCCCACAAGTTGACAATTCATTTAATAAAACAGAAAAAATATCATTTTTATAAAAACCATAAGGTGAAATATTAACTGCTTTTTGAATATTTTCATAAGCTAATAAATAATTTTCTTGTAAAAGATAGCATTTAGCTAAAAAATAATAACTTAAATCATTTTTTTCTTGTTCATGATTTAGAATATTTATGATGAGATTAAATTTTTGTTGATCAATCAGATATTCTATTTTTTGTATGCTATAAGTCATTTAAAATTTTTATTTTTATTCAAATAAATCAGATTTTATTATATATCATCTCAGTATTACATAATGATAAATTGAAATATTTTAAGCTTATTAATAATATAAACAAAAATATTTTAGAAATAATTTATTAGCACTCACTTGACAAGAGTGCTAATAAATGATAATATTATTCTTGTTAGCAGTTAATAATAGTGAGTGCTAATAAAAAAATATTTTTTCGGAGGGATAAAAAATGAGATTAGTAAAATGGGAACCATTACAAGAAGTTGCTACAATTCAAAATCAAATAGACAGAATGTTTACTGATTTTTGGAAAGACCCTAAAGGTTTAGACTTTCATCCTCCTGTGGATGTTCTTGAAAATAAAGATGAATATATCGTTAAAGCCGATTTAGCAGGTATAAAAAAAGAAGATATTGATATTTCAATAAATAATAATGTTCTTACTTTGAAAGCACAAAAAAATGAAATAAAAGAAGAAGGCGATTATAACTATCACAGAAAAGAAAGAGTTTATGGTTCTTTTCAAAAACAAGTAAGTTTTGCTAGTAATGTAGATACGGATAATATAAAAGCTAAATATACTGATGGTGTAATAGAGTTAGTTATTCCTAAAATAGATAAGGAAAAAGCTAAGAAGATTGTTATTGAGTGATTTTTTGTTTCTTAATTTTAAATAAATTAAGAAATATTGACAGTGGGTATTAAATACACCCCTAAATATAATATGTATTTGAAATGGAGGTTTATTATGGATTCTTATATGTTTAACAGGTTTATTAATTCAGGATTATTTTTTAAATAGTTTTGAAATTAAGAAGTTAAATTTGATATATATTATAAATAGGAGGTTTATTATGGATTCTTATGTTTTCAACAGATTTATTAATTCAGGATTATCATTTAGATAATTTTTAGAAAAGATTTTTAGAATTATTTACCAAGCAGGGAAACGAATTTTTTCCTGCTTTTTTGCTATATAAATTTAAATTGCTTTGATATATTTTTAAATTTTAAGGTATATAGTTTTTGTAATATAGTTTATAATGTATAATATGATTTTTGAGAATTTATTTAAATTTTAATTATATGTTTATAAAAGATATATCCGAAGCTGAGAATGTAGTAAATCTACTTAATAATGATAACAAGCAAAAAACACTAACTCAAATTACTCAGATTCTTGTAAATGGTGTTGCTCAATCTCATACTGCAGATCCTTTTTCTGTTGTTAGTAGAATATTAGCTGTTCTTCCTAAAGACACCCAACAAAAAGTTTTAGAAGAATTAAATTGGAATGTTTTAAGGCAATTACATATACAAAGTATCCCTGTTTTTCCAATCTTCAATAAATTAGCTACTACTTTAAATGAAGAAGTAAAACAAAGCGTTATGTCTGAAGTTAGTCTAATTTTGCAAAATTCAATTAAAAGTAATAATGCAACTACAGCAGCTCAAACATCTCCACCATCTCGTCCTAATACTACACCTCCCTCAGCTCCACCATCTGCACCACCTCAAATTATTGGACAACCTGCATCTCCACCACCAGCACCAAATTTCAATTCATCAGGTGTTCATCAAATGAATACTGTTAAAAAATTTATACCAACAATGCCTGCACCATCAGCCCCACCATCTACTTTACCTCCAAGACCTAGTGGAAATACAGTAGAAATGAAATTTTCTAAAGGTCTAACTTTAACAGGAACTTTTAACTTAAAACCAAAAGATCCTGTAGATAAAACTAATAGTAAGCCTATAATGTCTATAAATGAAACATTAAAATATATAATTCCTATTCCTACAGAAAGTGCTAAAAAAGCATTAGGTAATTTATCTACACCAGTAGAAATATATCAATTTATAAAACCTTGCGATGGTTTTAAGTCTTTATCTTTAGTTTATTCTGAAGCTTATTCAAATTTGAGTATGGTAAATTTTATATACAAAGTATATTCTGTTTATATGGCAAAATATATTTTATTTAAAAGAGCCAACGATGCTCCACAAGATAAAGAAATGAGATTGAGAATTGGAGAATGGTTAGCATTTTTAGGTCATATTCCAGTAGAAAAACTTGATAAAATTATACAACTTCATAGAGTTTCAGTACAAAATTTTGAAGCAAGTAATAGAAGTCGTGCCGCAACAAGATCTGGTGCTAATTATGAAGCTGGTGGAGAATCAAAAGGACCTCTTTTAGGTAATTTTTTATTAGATTCTGAAATAATTACAAAAGCTCAATTAAATGAGGCTTTAATGGTTCAACTTCAATTTAATGAAATTTTATCTGCTTTAAAATAGGTATTTACAATGTAATTTTAGTTTTATTAAATTTTTATTGCCGATTATAAATCTATTAAAATTAATATCAATCAATTTTTCATTTTATTTTAATGTGATAAAATTATTGTCTGTAATTATTAAAATATCAATTTTATAGGAAATATTAATATGTCTAATTTCTCACCTTTAACTCATTTTTCAGAAGAAGAAATAATGTTTAGAGATACAGTAAAAAGCTTTGCTGAAGAAAATATAAAACCATTAGTAAAAAAAATGGATGAAGAATCTCATTTTGATAAAAATTTATTAAAAAAGTTTTTTGATCTTGGAGTAATGGGTATAGAAATACCAGAAGAATATGAAGGTGCAGGAAGCACTTTTTTTAACTCAATTTTATTGATAGAAGAATTTGCTAAAGTTGATGCGTCACCATCAGTTTTAGTTGATGTTCAAAATACTCTAGTAAATAACGCTTTTGTAAGATGGGGAAGTAAAGAATTAAAACAAAAATATTTGCCAAAACTTGCAACTCAATTTGTTGGTTCTTATGCTTTATCAGAAGCTGGTTCTGGTAGTGATGCTTTTGCTCTTGAAACTAAAGCTGAAGATAAAGGAGATCATTATTTATTAAATGGTAGAAAACTTTGGATCACAAATGCAAATGAATCTGACATTTTTATAGTTTTTGCAAATGCAAATAAAGATTTAGGTTATAAAGGAATAACAGCTTTTGTTGTAGAAAAAGGTTTTACTGGTTTTTCTATAGGTAAAAAAGAAGATAAATTAGGAATAAGAGCTAGTAGCACTTGTGAGCTTGTTCTTGATGATTGTATTGTTCCTAAAGAAAATGTTTTAGGGGAAGTAGGTAAAGGTTACAAAGTAGCTATTGAAACTTTAAATGAAGGAAGAATAGGAATTGGAGCTCAAATGATTGGTGTTGCACAAGGTGCATTAGAACATGCAATAAAATATTCAAAAGAAAGATTCCAATTTGGAAAATCTATTTCAAGTTTCCAAGCACTTCAATTTCAATTAGCTGAATTAGCTGTAGAAACAGAAGCTGCAAGACTTATGGTTTATAATGCTGCTAGAATAAAAGATGCTAAAAAAGATTATATAAAAGAAGCTGCAATGGCTAAATATTTTTCTTCTCATGTTGCAGAAAAAGTAGCGTCTCAATGTATAGAAGTTTTCGGTGGTTATGGTTTTACAAAAGATTATCCAGCAGAAAAATATTTTAGAGATTCTAAAATAGGTAAAATTTATGAAGGAACATCTTTTATGCAACTTCAAACTATTGCTAAAATTATTTTAACTTAAAATAGTTTTTTATTTAGCCTATTTTTGATTATATAAGATTAGATAAACTAATGTATAATACATTAACGTTTACTTATCAATATTAAGAAAGGTTTGCAATTATGAAAGCAGTTTTGATGGCAGGTGGTTCAGGAACAAGGTTAAGACCTCTTACTTGTTCTATTCCTAAGCCTATGGTTCCTATAGTAAATAAGCCTATTATAGGTCATATAGTTGATTTATTAACAAAATATGAGATAAAAGATATAATTGTAACGCTTCATTACTTGCCTACAGTAATAGAGAATTATTTACAAACAGGTGAGGATTTTAATGCAAATGTTTCTTATTCTATAGAAGAAGGTGCTCCTTTAGGAACAGCTGGTTGTGTAAAAAACATAGAAGATAAACTAGGTGAAACTTTTATTGTAATAAGTGGAGACGCTTTAACTGATTTTAATTTGCAAGATGCTATAGATTTTCATAAATCAAAAGGCTCTAAAGCTACCATAGTTCTTACAAGAGTTACAAACCCTTTAGAATTTGGTGTAGTAATAACAGATGATGATGGAAAAATAGAGCGATTTTTAGAAAAACCAACTAGTAGTGAAGTTTTTAGCGATACAATAAATACTGGAATCTATATTTTAGAACCAGAAGTTTTAAAATATCTTGAACCAAATGCAGAAAAAGATTTTTCTAAAGACTTATTTCCAGCTTTATTAAAAAATAATGAACCTTTATATGGATACATTGCCCAAGGATATTGGTGTGATGTTGGTAGTTTAGATACTTATAGATCTTCAAATTATGATGTTTTAAATGGAAAAGTAGATATAAATGTACCTTATGAAGAAAAAGAAAAAGGTATTTTTATCGGAGAAGGTGTTGTAATAGAAGCTTCTGCTGTTATTGAATCACCTTGCGTTATTGGAAATAATTGTTATATTGGTAAAAATGTAAAAATATCAGAAAATACCATAATAGGTGATAATGTTGTTGTTTCTGATGGAGCTTCTTTAAAAAGACCTGTTTTATGGAATGGAGTTTATATTGATAAACATGCTTCATTAAGTGGCTGTATTTTAGGTAAAAATGCAAAAGTAAAATCTGAAGCTAGAATTTTAGAAGGAGCTGTTATAGGTGATGATTGTGTTTTAGGAAGCAAATCTGAAGTAAGACCAGAAGTAAGAGTATGGCCATCTAAAAATATAGAATCATCATCAGTTGTAAAAGATAGTTTAGTTTGGGGAACTGGTGCTCAAAAAAGTCTTTTTGGTGAAGGTGGTGTAAAAGGTCTTATTAATCTTGATATTTCTCCAGAACTTTGTGTAACAATTGGTGCTGCTTATGGTGCAACCATAGGAATTGGAAAAAGCGTAACGATCAGTAGAGATCAAAGTAAAGCTGCTAGATTAATTAGTAGAGCTTTATTTTCAGGAATTTTATCTGTTGGAGTTGATGTAAGAAATTTAGAAGAAACTCCTATACCAATAACAAGACATAGAATTGCTTCATTAGGCGTTGCTGGTGGTGTTCATGTAAGAGCTGATTCTGAAAATCCTGAAAAAGTTACCATAGAATTTTTAGATGCTTCAGGGCTTAATATATCTCCAAATCAAGAGAAAAAAATAGAATCAACCTATTACAAACAAGATTTTAGAAGAGCTACTATAGAAGAAATTGGTGAAATTAATTATCCTGCTAGAGTAAAAGAAAGATATACTGAAAGTTTTTATGACTTTTTTACAGAAAAAAATCATAAACCTTTAAAAATAGTTCTTGATTATGCTTATAAAATAAATAACGTTGTTTTACCAACTTTATTAGGTCAATTAGGAATGGATACAGTAGTTCTTAATGCTCATGTTATGAGTCGTCCTAATGTTAATACAGAATCATCTATAAAACAACTTTCTGAAGTAGTTTTAGCCTTAAAAGCTGATTTTGGTGCAATATTAGATAGTGATGGAGAAAGACTTATTTTAGTTGATGATAAAGGGCAAATTGTTGATAATCATATTTTACTAGCTCTTATGGTAAAACTAACCTTAGAAGAAAGTCCAGGTAAAGATATTGTTGTTCCTGTTGATTATCCTAATGTTATTGATCAAATAACACTTCAATATGGAAGTAGAACTATAATGACTAAAGCAAATAATAGATCATTAATGGAAACTGCTAGAAATAGAGGGGCTATTCTTTCTGCAATAAGTGGTGGTAAATTTATTTTCCCTTATTTCCATTGTGGTTTTGATGCTATGTTTGCAACAGCAAAACTTGCCACTCTTTTAAGTAGGAAAAATGAAAAAATATCTAGTATATTAAAAGATATTCCTAAAATAAATTTCTTAACTGATACTGTTCCATGTATTACAGAGAAAAAAGGTACTGTTATTAGAAATTTGGTAGAAAAAACTAGAGGTCAAAAAGTAGATCTTCTTGATGGGATAAAAGTACATGAGCCAGATGGAAGTTGGGCTTTGATTTTACCATCTGCTTCAGATCCAATAGTTCGTTTATATGCTGATGGTGATGATGCTGTAAAGGTCTCTAATCTTTTAGAAAAATATAAAAATATGGTTATGGATATAATAGAGAACACCGAGTTCTAATTATTTACAAAACTTCATGGAACTTTTTAGCAAAACTTGCGTCTATATATATAAGGAACAATATTGAATAAGCTTAATGATGGTTAACGAAATTGAAGAAGAGCTTATTCGAAGATGCCAAAGAGGCGATAAGGGAGCTTTTGCTGAATTAGTAAGAAAGTATCAACGCTTTGTTTTTAGTCTCCTTTTCAGGATGTTACCTGATAAGGATAGTGTTGAAGATCTTGCACAAGAAGTTTGGGTAAAAGTCTATAATTCTATAGGTAAGGTAAAAACTTACTCCTCCTTTAAGTCTTGGTTGAATCGAATAGCAATCACTACTTACTATAGTAAAAAAAGAAAGGAGAGTGATAGGAACGAGGTTTCTCTAAGCGAAATGTTTTCAGATGATGATTCTGGCGAACAAAGAGAGAGAGAAATTGAAGATCCTTCACCAATCCCTGAAGAGATTTTATTAAGTGAAGAGTGGAAAATTTTTGTTGATAAAACATTAAGAGCAATGCCAGAACAATCTAGGTTATTGATAGTAATGAAAGATAACCAATCTCTTTCTTATGAAGAAATTGGAGATATTTTAGGAATAACCATAGGTACGGTTAAATCAAGATTGTCACGTGCAAGAGAGATGATGATAAAGGAGTTGTCCTTATATTTTAAGGAGCCGAAAAGATTATGAGTTGTATAGATATAAGTTTAATAAATAGTTATTTTGATAATGAGCTTGATGACAAAAATTCACATCAAGTTGAAGAGCATGTGCTTGCTTGCTCTAAATGTAGTGCGATTTTTAATTCATACAAAACCTTAACTTTATCCGTAAAAAAATTAAATATTGATAATATAGAAGTTTCAGATAGTTTCATAAATGCCATTTTTGAAAAAATAGAGAATGTAAAACATATCTCTTTTGATACTCTTTCAGAATACTATGATAATGAGATGAATATTGAAAATTCTTTAGAAATAAGAAATCATTTGGGTGAGTGTTATCCTTGTGAAGAAACTTATACAGCAATCTCTAAACAATCAGATTCTATAAAAGAATTAGAATTTTATTCGTATGATGAAGATAGCTTTTTAGATAGCTTAATGTCAAAAATTGGCTTAGATGTTGAACATACTTTGTATGAAGATTTATCTGCTTATGCTGATAATGAAATTTTTGGAGAAGACAGAATTCAAATCTTAGCGCATTTAGAAAATTGTGCTGTATGCGAAGAGAAACTTGTTACTATTAATAATTTGAAAAAAGTAACAGCAAAATTATACGAACCAGCATTGAATATAGGTTTTTCTTCTAAATTAATTAAATCACTTGAAGAAAAAGAATCTAAAATAAAAATATTTAGTACTTTTACAAGAAATAAATTTTCTAAATTATCAATTGCAGCCGCAATAACAGCAATGATTATAATGCCTTTTTCAAGATTTGCTCCTGTTACTCAGATTGCAGCAGATCCAAATGTGAATATTACAGAACATTCTGAAAATTATATTTTTTCATCAGGTATGGATTATAAATCAGACTCTATAGACATAATTACGGAAAGTAAAAAAGATGATCTTGATATAGAGGATATTGGGCTTTAATGATAAATAAGATTATTTTTTTCAATGATATAAACAAAAAGATTCTTTTATCTTTATTATTGTCATTTGCTTTTTCTTTGACTGCTTTTGCAGATGATAGAAAACTTCCAAGACCACCTATAGAGTCAACAAATTCTCTTGCAATAAATTGGGGGGTTTTAAATCTTACTCCTGCTCAAAAAGATAAAATGAGATTAATGAATATGGATTTTCAGAAAATTTCTATAAAATTTAAGGCAGAAATTGATCTTAAACAACTTGAAATAGAAAAAATGTTGATTTCGCCTCATTCGAGTTCTGATGTTATACGAAAAATAATGAAAGAAAAATTAGCTGTAGAATCTAAACTAAGAATGGAAGCTTTAGAGAATTTTTTACAAAAGAAAGCTATCTTAAATTCTGATCAACTAGCAAAATTACCATCAGCAGTAAATATGAAATAAGGTACAAAGTTTTTTACTGCTATTATTATTAAAGTACCTTGAATAAAAAATTAAAATTAATTAATGGGTAGTAAATATCTAAGGTTAATAGAAGAACTCAATCAAAATTCTCAGGGAAAAATGAAAGTTTTTGGAAGTTCTATGCTTCCAATAATAAAAAGTGGTTCGCTATTAACTTTTCAAAAATTTGAAGAATATGAAATCAGTGATATTGTTTTTTGCAAGGTAAAAGGCAGATATATTGATGCTCATAAAGTAACAAAAAAAGACAAAAATAGAGGATATCTAATTGCAAATAACCATGGTTTTGAAAATGGTTGGACAAGAACAATTTATGGGAAAGTAGTTAAAGTTGAATAAAATCTTCTTAAAAAAATAAAATCAAATTATGCTACAATAAGTAAAATAATAGTAGGATGGAAATATTATGATAAATGAACAAGAACTTTTTTCTAAAATTCATATTATGCCAGAAAATATGAAATCTCAAATATTTGATTATGTTGAATTTTTAGTTAATAAATATAAATTACAGCAAGAGCAAAAGAAGATTATCCCTAAGTTTGATAGTAATAAGACTCATGATTTTGATAAGTCATTAGAAGTACAAGAAGAACGAAAAATATTTGGAAAATTAAAAGGTTTTGTTAAATATATAGCTGATGATTTTGATGAACCATTAGATGATTTTAAGGAATATATGTATTAATGAAATACTTACTTGATACTCATGTGTTAATTTGGTTGTTAAATGGTGATAATGTATTATCAAAAAATGTTCTAGAAATAATTAAGAATCCTAAGTTGGAATTATTTGTTAGTATTATTAGCTTTTGGGAAGTTTCTATAAAAAGAAGTTTGGGTAAACTTGATATTTCATATTCTACTAGAGATTTAATAAATGAAACAAAAAATTCAGGTATTAAAATTATTTCTGTAGAACCAAACCATATTTTCAGTCTTGAAGAGTTATCTTTGCATCATAGAGATCCTTTTGACAGATTAATCGTTGCACAAAGTAAAGCTGAAAATATGTTATTGATAAGCAAAGATGAAATATTTGATAAATATATAACCTCAAGAATTTGGTGATAATTAATAAAAGGAAATGTGTTCTTAAATGGGAATAATAATCCGTAAGGAATGTTTTAAAAACATTCCTAAACAAACACATTGGATAATTTATAGCAATTAAATCTCAAATAAAGATAATTGTGATTTTTTTTCTACAATATTTTGATCAGAAACTTTTTTTAATAAACTTGCTTGTATTCTACTTCTTTTTTCTATATCTGTTTGAATATCTCTTGCTCTATTAATAACAGCTTGAGGTAATCCAGCTAATCTAGCTACTTCTATACCATAACTTCTATCTGTACCACCTTTTATAACTTTGTGTAAAAAAATAACTTTTTCAGCTGTTTCTTGAACTGCTACTTGATAATTTTTAACCCCTTGTATTTTTTCTTCTAGTTTATTTAATTCATGATAATGAGTCGCAAAAATTGTTTTTGCTTTTATTTCTTGTGTTATATATTCACTCACAGCCCATGCGATACTTACACCATCAAAAGTACTCGTACCTCGTCCAACTTCATCTAAAAGAATAAAACTTTTATTTGTTGCATTATTTAATATATTTGCTGTTTCATTCATTTCAACCATAAAAGTACTTTGTCCTGTTGATAGATCATCAATTGCTCCAACTCTAGTAAAAATACGATCACAAATACTTATTTTTGCATAGTTAGCAGGAACAAAACAACCTATTTGAGCTAGAATTATTATTAAAGCCGATTGTCTCATAAAAGTTGATTTACCTGCCATATTAGGGCCTGTAAGAATCATTAGAGTAGAATCATTTGTATTTAGATAAATATCATTTGCAATAAATTCACCTGAAGGTAAAATCTGTTCTATTACAGGATGTCGTCCTTCTTCTATAACTATTTCATTTTCATCTGTAAAAATAGGCCTAACATATCTATTTTTTAAAGCTAATTCTGCAAAGTTAGAAAAAATATCTAGTTTTGCAATTTCAAAAGAAATTTTTTGAATAGTTTCTGTAAGTAATCCAACTTCATCTCTTAAAGCACAAAAAAGATTATATTCCATTTCTTTTATTTTATCTTCCGATTTTAAAATAAAAGTTTCTTTCTCTTTTAATTCAGGCGTAATAAAACGCTCATTATTAGAAAGTGTTTGTTTTCGTATATAATCTTTTGGCACAAGATGTTTATTTGAATTTGTTATCTCTATAAAATAGCCAAAATTTTTGTTAAACGATACTTTTAAAGATTTTATCCCTGTTTTTTCTCGTTCTTCTAATTCTAATTTTGTTAACCATTCTTTAGCTTCTTTTAATGAATCTTGAATTTTATCTAAATCTTCATTAACTCCATATTTTATTAATCCACCGTCAGTAATAATATGAGGAGGCGTATCTATAATAGTTTCATCAATTTTTTTTGTTATATCTATTATTTCCTGAGGGATATTTTTTAATAATTGAGAAAAATTACTATCATTTTTATTCAAAATCTCAGATATTTTAGGTAAAGCATTAAAACTAATTCCTAATGATACTAGCTCTTTTGCATTCGATAAACCTATGGAAGTTCTACCTGATAATCTTTCCATATCTCTAATATTTGTTAAAGTTTCTCTTATATCCATTCTCATAGTATTTTTTAATACTAATTCTTCGATAATATCTAATCTTTTATTTATAAAACTGATATTTAATAATGGATTTAATAACCAATTCCTTATCAATCTTCCTCCCATAGGAGTTTTTGTTTGATCTATTGTTGATAAAAGTGAACCTTGAAAAAGATTATCTCTACTAGTACTAAAAAGTTCTAAGTTTTTTTTAGTTGAAGCATCTATAATCAAAAAATCTGTAATCGAATAATTAGAAATAGATTTAAATTGATTAAGAGCTTTCATTTGAGTATTTTCTATATAATTTAATGTTGCTCCAGCACAACTTACAGCTAATGGTAAAGTATTTAAACCAAAGCCTTCTAATGATTTTACTTTAAAATGGGTTAAAAGTTTTTTTTCTGCTTTTTTAAAATTAAAAAATAATTCAGACTGCCATGTAACTGTTATGTTATCAGGAATAACATCACTCCAATCAGTTTCACTAATATCAATTTTTTTATCAGGATTTGAACATGCTAATAAACATTCAGAAACAGGTAATCTTGCTAATTCATTATAAACAAGAGCTTTTGCATTATTTCCAGAAATTTGAGTTACTTTAAATTCTCCTGTAGAAATATCAACAAAGGATATTGAGTAAGCTTTATTTATTTTATAAACACAAGCTAAATAGTTATTCTGTTTTTCTGCTAAAAAGTTATTTTCTAATAAAGTTCCAGGTGTTAAAACTCTTGTAACTTCTCTTTTTACTAATTTACCTGCTACAGCTGGTTCCATTTGCTCACATAAAGCTACTTTAAGTCCTTTTCTTATTAACCGTGAAAGATAACTATCCAAAGCATGGTATGGAATTCCTGCCATAGCAATTCTCATTTCATCTGTAGAAGCTCTTGCTGTTAATGTTATATTTAATGATTTTGACAAAATTTCAGCATCTTGAAAAAAACATTCATAAAAATCCCCCATTCTATACAATAGTAGTGTATTAGGGTAATTTTTTTTTATAGCTATATATTGTTCCATCATAGGAGTATAGGTTTTACCTTCTTCTATTTGTGTTGTTATTAGTTTTTCTGCCATAAAATTACCAAAATTATTTTTTTATAAAGCCCTGATTAATAAGTATATTCCATTTTTTCAAGGTAACAAAGTAACTTGTTTACAATATTTTTTGTATATAAAATTAAAAAAATAATTTTTATCTTTTTAGTCCACAAAAAAATTAAAATCTATTTACATCTTGTTTTTTTTATCATACAATTTCTTTAAAATATTGAGTTAATTAAAAATTATTTTTTTTATTATACATATTAAGAATTAGTTTTTAATTTGCGTAGAGCTTGCAGAGCAAAGTCTTTACAATAATTTTTTATTTACAAGTTGATATTTTTATTAGTTTTTGAAATACCTAAAGAGTCTAAGATTCGGATTTAAAAGTTAACATTATCTCCTTTGGGGGGAGTTATATATTATGAGAACCGTTTTAGAAAATACTATTGATTACAAAGAAATAATTCAATTTATAACATTTAATATTGATAATGAAATCTTTGCTATAAATATAGCTCATGTTCAAGAAATCGTAAAAAATAAATTTATAACTTCTGTTCCACTAACAAAAAAATATGTTGATGGTTTAATGAATATAAGAGGTTCTATCATACCTATAATTAATCTTAGAAAAAAGATGTTAAAGGAAAAAATTGAAGATACTGAAGATACTAGAATAGTTATTTTGAATTTTAATAAAAGAATAGTAGGTTTTATTGTTGATAATATGAATCAAGTTATTAGAGTTAATAAAGAACATATTCAACCACCAACATCTTCTAATCAAGATACTTTTATGGAATCTGTTTATGTAACTAAAGACAAATTTACTGATGATGATGATGAAAATATAGAAAAATTTATTAGTATTTTAGATGTAAATAGATTAATGGAAGTTGAGTAATGAAAAAAACTTATATTCATTATAATGAGTTAATACAAAAATTATCATCTGAAAATTTAAAAGAAAGAAGAAATACAATAGAAATACTTTCTTCAATTCATGAAAAGGATTTATATAATGAAATAGCTAGTTTTTTAGTTATTGAAGATGCTATAAAAAGAAATTCTGCTATAGAAATACTTACAGCATGGGGAAAAAACGTAACAAACATTTTAGTAGAAAAAACTAAAGTTGGTAATTATAATGAAAGAATTTTTAGTTGTAATATTTTAGGTGATATAAAAGATCCTTCTGCAACTGAAGCATTATTAAATTTATTAACTGACGAAGAAAGCAATGTAAAATTTGCCGCTTATGAAGCAATAGGTAAAATAGGTAATAAAGAAGCTACAACCCCTCTATTACAATATTTATATTCAAATATGGATAATCCTTGGGAGCAATTTCCTCTTATAATAACACTTGGACAATTAAGTGATGAAAAAGCCTTATTACCGTTATTACATTTAGCAGAAAATGAAATGTTAAAACAGCCTGTTTTACAAGCAATTAGTAATATAGCAGACGAAAGAGCAATATCATACATTATAGATGCATTACAAAGTCAAGATGACTATATCCAAGAAATTTGTATTTTGACTATAAAAAATATGAAAGATAAAGTGGATAAGTCAAAAATAAATCAAAAAAACCTAATAAATATAATATCTTCCTATTTAAATTCACTTGATAAAAAAACTATTAATAATGTTCTTAAAATATTAACTAAAGTTATTAGTAATCAAGATTATTCTTTAAAAATAGGTTGTATATTTTTACTGGGCGTTATTGGAAATAATAAAGCTATAGATATATTGGCAGATAATTATTCTCAAGAATTAGAACTTGAAATAGAAGAAGCTTTTTATATAATAAAAGAAAAAGATATTTGCCTTCTTATGAAATTTTTAAAAAATAATTCTAAGGAATGTAATAAACTTATAATAAAGATTTTTGCTGATAATAAAATACAGGAATCTAACGATATAATATTAAAACATTTAAATAGTAAGTCTATTGATATTAAAATACAATCTGCTGAAGCTTTAGGTAAAATATTAAACGAAAAATCTATCGATAAGCTTTTATTACTTATAAATAATAAATCTACGGATATTAAAATTGCAGCAATTAACGCTTTAAAAAACTTTCCTAGTAAAAAATTAGATAAAAAATTAAAAGATATTTTATATAAAGATGAAGGTAATTTTATTTTTATATTTGAGCTTATTTGTTCATTAAATAATGCTAATAATTTTAATTTTCTAAAAAAATTTGTTAATCACGAAGATTTTAGAGTTAGAAAAAATGTAGCAAAAGCTTTAATAAAATATAATAACGAAGAAAGCAGAAATATTTTAATTAAATTTTTGTCAGATTCTAATCAACAAGTCAAAAAAGAAGCTATATTAACTTTATCTGAATTTGGAGAAACTAGTTATCCATATATATTTGAATGTTTATTTGATAGTGAACCTTGGGTAAGATATTTTGCTATAAAAACTTTTTCAAAACAAAAAATAAATGAAGAAGTTATAAAAAAATTTATCGATCTTCTAAACGATAAATCACCTTTTGTTGTAATTGCTATTATAGAAGCATTAGGCGAAATGAAATCTGATGAATTTATAAAAACTCTATACCATTTTGTTTTAACTTCAGATTTTAATATAATAGAAACAGCGATAAATGCTTTAAATAATTTTAATTTATCTAATGAAGATGAAAAAAAGTTTTTATACCTACTTTCTATTCAGTCTGAAAATAAAAATTGGATTGTTCGAAAAGCTGTTGCCAAAGCTTTAGAGAAAATAAAAAATAATGATTCATTAGAGTTGTTATTAAAGATGTTAGCTCAAGAAAATGAAGATATTGTTGATATTCAAATTTTAACTTCCTTAATAAAACAAGAGTTAAACGATACAGTTATTTCTGTGCTGATTGAATTTTTAAGTATTGAGAATATGAGAGATAAGGTAATACAAACTCTTTCTAAATCGGATGAAAAAATAATTCCTTATCTCAGAAATGTTTTTTACTCAAGTGATAGTGATACAAAAATTGCTATAATATCTATTGTTTCGGGAATAAATAGCCAAAACTCATTAAATTTTTTACTAAAATCTGCTTCAGAAGATTCATCTTCTAATGTCAGAAAACATTCTATTCTGGCTCTAAATTCTTTCTTAAAAGATCAACGAGCTTTATGGGCTATTATGTGGTCAGCAAATAATGATAGTGATTTTATTGTAAAACAAACCGCTAAAATGCTTTTGGTTTCATAAAGGAAGTATATTATGATAAATATGACAGATGAAGAATTTAGACTTTTAGTTGATTATACTACTCAAAAATGTGGTATTACTTATAATGAAAGACAAAAATATATATTTCAGCAAAAAATGATAAAAAGGCTTGAATATAATGGCTTGAATACTTTTAAAGATTATTATTATTTACTAAAATATAATAATTCTGAAGAAGAAATTCAAGAACTATATAATGTTTTAACAGTTAATGAGACCTATTTTTTTAGAGAAAAAGAACATATATTAGCTCTTAAAGATATTATTCCTAAAGAACTTCTTAAAAATAATCCTAAAAAACACATAAAAATACTTTCTGCTGGATGTTCTACAGGTGAAGAAGTTTATTCTATTTCTATTGTTTTAAGAGATTTATTAAAAAATAATACTAAAATTTCTATAACAGGGATTGATATAAGTAAAAAAGCTCTGGAAATAGCTAAATCAGGAACTTATCGTAAAATTTCACTTACCTTTAGAGCAGTAGATAAGCCTTTTATAAATACCTATTTTGATGAAACTAAAGATAGTTATAAAATAAAAGATGAAATAAAAGAAAATATAACTTTTAACTGTGAAAACCTTTTTGATAGTGCTACTTTATCTTCTAATAATAAATATGATATTATTTTTTGCAGAAATGTAATGATTTATTTTGATAAAACATATAAGCAAAATCTAATAACTAATTTTGCAAATAACTTAAATGATGGTGGATATCTTATTGTCAGTAATACTGAAAATATTAGTGATGTAAATTCTGGCTTTTTTAATGTAAAAAAGGATAATTTGTTTTTTTATCAAAAGAATAATTTATAGAACTAAACTCACTTTATTATAATTTAAATATATTATCTTTCAATGTTACCCAAATTAGCATGAATTACAGAACCATTAATAACAGGATTATTAGAACAAAAATAGATCATCTCAGCTATTTCTTCTTTTTTTACTAATCTTCCTGCACAAATAATAGATTCTAATGATTTTATTATCTCTTCATTATTTCCGATGTGTTCTCTTAACATCTCTGTATCTGTAAAACCAGGACAAACACATGCTGTGTGTATTCCTGAACCTGATAAATCTTGACAAGTTGCTTTCATAATACCAACTAAGGCATGTTTAGAAGTTACATAAGAAAAAGTATTTTTTACTGCTTTTTCTGATAATGTAGAACCTATATAGATTATAGAAGAGTTTTTATTAAAAAAATCAAAACAAATTTTATTTAAAATAGTTGGGGCAATTACATTTAATTCAAGGATTTTTCTAAAATTATCTGCTTTAATATCTAAAACACTATCTTTTTCTAACATAGCTGAATTATGAACTAAAGAGATTAAACTTTTTTCAGTTATATATTTCTTAATTTCATTTGAAACAAGAATATCCCAATTTTCTTCTAATAAATCAGCTTGGATATTTATTACATTTGGTAAATTACATAAACTTCTAGAAATATTTATTACAGTCCAATTTTTATCTAAAAACTTTTTTGCTGTAGAAAAACCAATGCCTTTACTTGCACCAGTTATAATTAAATATTTTTTCATTTTAAAAAAATACAATACCTATAAATATAAAAAACTCATATAAAAAATATATTAAAGACTATAACTTATTTGAGTTTTCATTAATGGTTGGAAAACCTTCAAACGAGTTTCCCATAGAATCTATCATGCCAGGAGCAAGATTTAATTTAGTTTCAATTTCCTCAAGAGTATAAGATTCTTTAATTGGTAAACCAAGGGCTTTGATTGAATTTATTTCAATATCTTCTATTTTTCGATATAGTTCTTCTAAATTCTTACAACAAAAAATTTCCATTAAGTCTTCTTCGGTATAAGAATCTTTTATAGGAACGCCTTCTGCTTTAAGGTTAATTGCTATACCTTTAGCTATAAAATCTATATAATCTTGAGGAAGTCTTGACATATTAAGCTTTCCAACATTCATTTGGTTTCATACCTAAACATTTTTTGAGGCATTCAGTATCTTTTTTATTTTCATCTGAAAGACGATTTAAATAACAATAAACCTTTCCTTCTTCATATTTCTCAGGAGTTTCAATTTGAAAATAAAATTCTTGAAAACCATTATCACAGCCAAATTTGACTGGTTTCATCATTTTTTGCATATAAAAACCTCTCTTACTTTAACATCACTTATTATAACTATAAAACCCTTTTCCAGACTTTTTACCCAAATGTCCTGCATTAACAAGTTTTCTCATTAGAGGACAAGCTCTATATTTAGAGTCTTTATATTCTTCATACATTATATCTAGTATAGATAAGCATATATCAAGACCAATTTCATCTGCAAGTGCTAATGGCCCAATTGGATGATTATAGCCAAGTTTCATACCATTATCGATATCTTCTACCTTACCAACCCCTTCAAATAAACAAAAAGCAGCTTCATTCATAAGAACTAAACCTAATCTTGTTGTTATAAATCCTGGAAAATCTTGAGATGCTGAAACTTCTTTTCCTAAAATAGAAGCAAACTTTTTTATTGAATCAAATGTTTCTTTTGAAGTATCATACCCACTTATTATTTCAATTAATTTCATTCTATGAACAGGTGAAAAAAAGTGCATACCAATAAATTTATCAGTTCTTTTTGTAGCGGTTGCTATTTTTGTTATTGGCAAAGATGATGTATTTGATGCAAAAATAGCTTCTTTTTTACAAATTTGATCTAATTTTGAAAATAAATTTTTTTTAATTTCTATATTTTCAGAAACAGCTTCAATAACAAGATCTACATCCTTAGCAAAAGATAAATCTTTTACGGGATGCAAATTAGATAAAAATGAATCAACTTCGGTTTGAGTTAAAATGCCTTTCTCAATAGATTTTGTAAAAACAGATTTTATTCTATTTAAACCTTTTTGCAAAAATTCATCTGATATATCGTATAGATAAACTGGTATTTTTGCAGAAGATATTACTGCGTGAGCAATACCAGATCCCATAAGACCAGCTCCAGCAACAAATACAGATTTAATTTGAGACATTAATAAACTCTATCCTCCAATTAATTAATACGGAATTGTATTAGCTTTGATATTATCAATATAATCGCCATCTTTTACTTTTCCATAATCAGAGAAAGTTGCATGAATCCAGAATTTAGTATCTGCAAGAGGAAGCCTTAATGTGTTAAGAACAGGTTCTTCAACTAAACTAACATCTGTTATTTTAAATTTTATTTCTTTTCCTACTTTTTCCAATAAGATTTTATTGTCTTTTAAATATTGACCTTTAAATATTATTTTTATTGGTAAAGGGCTATCAAGAATAACTATAGAACTAAAACCTTGTTCAAACCACAATTTTTCTACTTTAGCACTTCCTTCTAATTTATTAGGAAAAACTGCTTTAAACATTTCAGTAGCTTCGGTTATACCAGCTTTTTGTTCTTTCATCTTATACTTAAGATCGTTCATTTTACTATTCAAATTAGAATCAATAGTGTTTTCTCTTGGTGCTAACTTACCTTGAAGTTTTTGGTTTCCACCTGCTCCAAGAGATAATAATGTGATTGTTGATAAAAAAACTACACCAACTTTTTTGATTAATTTCATAACTATAAAAAAAATACCTAAAATAAATTGTCGAATAGAATTTTATCATAAAAATTCTTTTAAATGTATATAGTAATTACTCTTTGTATCTTTAATTGATAATAATTATTTTTTGGTACATAATTTATAATGATTTTGATTTTGAAAAATTAATTAATTATGAATAAAAATATTGAAAAGATTAGATTTGAACCAAATTCTTTTTTTAAAAATGGTCATATTCAAACTATTTATTTGGGTTCTGTTCGTAAAGTTAAGGATTTAGAAAATACCGAAAAAATAGAAATAAAAACAGATACAGGAACTTCAATAAAATGTGATTATAATAAGATAAGTCAATATTCAAAAAAACTTTGTATTTTTGGCATTGCCTGAAAATTTTGTAGAATATTTTT
>ERZ1292633.595-Hain-H41-02um-R1-595-length-41615-cov-17_pt1 | contig 41615 bp, 41 predicted proteins | sample MGYA00564406_ERZ1292633 | MGnify/ENA primary metagenome ERZ1292633 (study PRJEB36523, sample SAMEA6512639) | groundwater metagenome | collected 2019-01-08 | study: AquaDiva: Metagenomics assemblies of 32 groundwater samples | reverse complement strand
ACCTGTTTTATTTAATTTGCAAGGAGTTGTTTCCATGATATTATTTTGTTGAAGTGCCGGCTGACTTGTGATAACTTTTTAGGTATGCAGGAACAAAGACAGCATAAGAGGGTCACGGTGGAGGGAGTTTATGGCAGTGTGCTCTTTGCCTCTAAGGCGGAAATTACCAATATAAGCCTTGGAGGCGTTGCGATACAGGTTGATGCAAATCTCAAGATCGGTAAAGAATATAACATAAGGTTAGAGGGGAAGAATAAACATATAGAGATTAAAGGCATTGCTGTATGGTCTGTGCTGAGCGAGTCCCAAAAAGGGGCACACGGTGATGTGATACCGATCTATCATGCAGGCATAGAGTTTGCTAATGTATTGACGAATAAAACTGCCGAGCTTGTTGATTTTATAGAAAACCATAAGATTAAAGGGACTGAAGACAGACTGAGAGGCCTCAGATTTAAAATCCATATGCCTGAAAAAGCAACCGTTGATTATTCCTTCGGATACAGGGTCAAGCTTATCAGTTTTGGCGGCATGCTCATAGAGACTATGCACCTCTTTAAACCCGAAGACAGGTTTCCTATGGAGATAGCTCTTAACGACGGGAGTGTTATAAGGTTTGTCGGGAGAGTCGCCTCATGTATAGAGATTGCTGACAAACATCCAACCCACTATGATATAGGGGTTGAGTTTAAAGATATGTCTGCTGAAGATAAGCAGAAGATCGAAGAATTTATCCGTTCGATAAGTAAGACATAAAAAATCTTTAATTCAATTAAGTAAACTTGCTGCGGGGGACAGGAAAAGACTTGGTGAATTTTTGCAGAGCAAGCCTTCTAAGGATAATGTTGTGCCTCTTCCGGACAAAAAAAGATGTTGCGGAGGATAACCATGACTGAAAAAATAGGCAAAAGGCTTTCTTTTCTTGATCGATTTCTTACCCTTTGGATATTCACCGCAATGGCCTTGGGGGTCGGCCTCGGATATTTCATTCCCGGGACCGAGGGGTTCATCAACCAGTTTCAGATCGGAACTACTAATATACCGATCGCCATCGGGCTTATCCTGATGATGTATCCGCCACTGGCAAAAGTGAAATACGAAGAACTGGGGGAAGTCTTCAGAAACAAGAAGATTCTTCTGCTCTCGCTTATACAGAACTGGGTTATCGGCCCGATACTTATGTTTATTCTTGCGATTATTTTTCTCCGCGGTTACCCGGAATACATGGTGGGGCTCATCATGATCGGCCTTGCCCGCTGTATCGCTATGGTGATCGTATGGAATGATCTCGCCTGTGGTGATACCGAGTATGCAGCAGGACTCGTCGCCTTTAACTCCATATTCCAGGTGCTCTTCTTCTCGGTCTATGCCTACATCTTCATTACCGTGCTGCCGTCATGGCTTGGGCTGAAGGGTGTGGTAGTAAATATAACCATGGGACAAATAGCTGAGAGCGTCTTTATATATCTCGGCATACCGTTTCTGGCAGGCATGATTACCCGCTTCGTCCTGCTTAAAGTAAAGAGCCGGGAGTGGTATGAGAAGAGCTTTATCCCGAAGATTAGCCCGATTACGCTTATCTTCCTGCTCTTCACAATCCTTATTATGTTTTCGCTCAAAGGCAATTATATTGTCAGGCTTCCGCTGGATGTAGTACGCATTGCAATTCCGCTTCTCATATATTTCGTCGTGATGTTCCTGGTTTCATTCTATATGGGAAGGAAGATAGGCGCAGACTATCCCAAAACTGCAACGCTTTCCTTTACTGCGGCGAGCAATAACTTTGAACTTGCTATCGCAGTAGCAGTTGCAGTCTTCGGGATCAACTCAGGCGCTGCCTTTGCAGCGGTCATCGGCCCGCTTGTCGAGGTGCCGGTTTTGATCGGCTTGGTCAATGTGGCGCTATATTTTCAGAAAAAATATTTCACAGTCGGGTACTGCCGGGTCAAATCAACTGAAATGCCTTAACAGATTTCATGGAGGGCTCAATGAAGAAAATCTTATTATTCGGCGATATTCTTTACGGAGGCTCTCTCCTTTTTGTTTATGCTATAGGTCACTGTGTATTGATATTTATCGCAGGATTGTCGGTAGGGCTTACAGAGAGCATCGTAAGCTCAAGGGGAATAAAGAACTTTTCACTCTATTCAAAAAGGTTCAGCGGTGCGATACTGGTAGCAGTAGGGATTTATTTCGGAATAACTACTTTCTGAGTGATGAATGATTAAGAGCATAACAGAATCAGCAAATTCGGACCCAATGCTTGCACGTTTACTCGACGAAGTGCGTGAATACGCTTCTGTCTATGTGCTTGCGAGGCAGAGAAATAAGGGCTGTGCCAGCATATTTTCTCAAAAATAAATACAGAATTTTCCTTTGCAATTATTATTTTACGTGGTATAATTTTTTAAAAAGGGCTTTTAAAAAGGTTATTCAGACATGGGCGGTTTTCTTCTTACAGAAAACCGCTGCTTAAAGCAGATTGCTTTTTATAATGAGCATGAGCAGTGCTATTAAGAATTTTAGGAGTGCAATCTCAGGGAAAGAAGGGGGAGTGAACAAAGGGAGATTCGTTGATTATTCGGCAGTAAAGCAATAGTTGTTTAATTAAGTAAAGAGGAGGTTGAAGAATGAAGATTAAGAGAAGAGATTTTCTGAAGGCAAGCGTAGCCACCGGAGCAGCAGTGGCATTGATCGGCCCTTCGCTCAACGCGTTTGCAGCAAAGCCTGCTGAGCTTGCAGGCGAAAAGGTGAGCGGCAGCACTGACGCAGGCAAATGGATTCCGTCCACATGCCAGGGTTGCACAGCCTGGTGTCCGGTGGAGTTCTTTGTTCAGGAGGAACGGGTCGTCAAGGTGCGCGGCAACCAACTCAGCAAGGCAAACGGCGGCTATGTCTGCCCGCGCGGCCACCTGATGATCCAGCAGACCTACGATCCGGACCGGATCAAGGTCCCCATGAAACGGGCCAATCCGGAAAAAGGGCGCGGCATCGATCCCAAGTTCGTCCCGATTTCCTGGGACGAGGCCCTGGATACGGTTGCCGATAAAATGATAGAGTTGCGCAAGGCCAACGAGCCGGAGAAGTTTATGTACATGCGGGGCCGTTACTCCCCCACCTCCACAGACCTGCTCTACGGAACACTGCCAAAAATCTTCGGCACTCCCAACTACTTTTCCCACAGTGCCATCTGCGCCGAGGCCGAGAAGATGGGCCCTGGCTACACACAGGGCTTTTTCGGCTACCGCGACTATGACCTGGCAAAAACCAAGTGCCTGGTTATATGGGGCTGCGACCCGCTCAGTTCTAACCGCCAGGTTCCCAACTCCATAAGCAAATTCGGCGACATCTTCGACCGCGGTACGGTCATAGCGGTTGATCCACGCCTCTCCGCCTCGGCCGCCAAGGCAAACGAATGGCTGCCCATAAAGCCTGGGGAAGACGGCGCCCTAGCAGCTGCCATTGCCCATGTGCTGCTGACGGAAGGTATGTGGAGCAGGGAGTTTGTCGGCGATTTCAAGGATGGCAAGAACCTCTTCAAGACCGGCGCGACTGTTGACGAGGCTGCTTTTATTGAGAAACAGACCCACGGCGTGGTCAAGTGGTGGAATATAGAACTGAAAGACAAGACCCCGGCCTGGGCTGCCAAGAAGACCCTGATCCCGGCAGAGCAGATCGTCCGTGTGGCCCGTCTCATGGGCAAGGGTGGCAGCGCCACTTCAGTCTACATGGGCCCTGGTGTGGCTATGACCCCGAGGGGTACCTATGCTGCAATGGCGGTCTATGCCTTAAACGGCCTTCTCGGGTCTATTGAGACCGAGGGAGGCGTCTTCCAGAGTTCCAGCGCTCCGACCGAGAAGTTTCCGGAGATTAGCGATAAGTTTATTGACGAGCTTGCCAAGAAGTCCGGCAAAGGGAAGAAGCTTGACGGACGTGGCGCCAAGGACATGCCTGCCATGATGAGCGGTAAGCCTGGCAGTGGCGTGGTTACCAACAATGTGGCCAACGGTATGCTGAAGGATCCGGGTGCAGTCAAGGTCTTCCTTAGCTCCTGGAGCAACTTCAGCTTCTCCTGCACCGGCGCCCAGCGTTGGGAAAAGGCCATGGCGAAGGTTCCCTTCTTTGTCCACATGGTCACCAATGCCTCTGAGATGACCCAGTTCGCCGACATCGTACTGCCGGCCACTTTTGCCCCTAATGAGAAACTCTCTATCATTACTAATATGGCCAACCTGCACGGCCACATGTCGATCCAGCAGCCGGCAGGCAAGACCCTCTGGCAAGTCAAATCGGAAGAGACCGAGGTGATGTGGCTGTTGGCAGAGAAGCTTAAGGCCAGGGGATTTGCCAACCTGTACGACTACTACGCCTCCTTCGAGGATCCTGAAACCAAGAAGAAGCCTGCAAATGCTTCCGAGTTCGCTGAGATCGCAGCCAAAATCTCATCCCAGAAGGTCTGGAACGGCAAGGAGAAAATGAAGGGCGACCAGATTGCCGGGTGGGAGGATTTCAAAAAGAAAGGGATATACAACTCCGAGACCTATGCCTACAAGAAGAACTGGGGCAAGGTGAACGCGGAGTCTAAAAAGTTCGAGGGCAAGTTCAAGACCGAGACTAAGAAGTTTGAGTTCTACAGTGAGACCTTGAAGAAGGCCTTTGCCGAACATGCCGAAAAGCACAAGACCACCATCGACGACATCCTTCAGGTAAGCGGCTACGAAGCCAGGGGCGAATTGGCCTTTGTCCCGCACTACGAGTCACCAAAGAGATGGGGTGATGTGAAAGAATATCCCTTCACCTTTATCGATTACAAATCAAGGCTTAACCGTGAGGGAAGGAGCCAGAACACAACCTGGTATCAGGAGTTTAAAAAGGTTGATGTAGGAGATGTAAGCTGGGAAGACGTAGTTAAGATCAACCCGGAGGATGCCAGGAAACTCGGGCTTAAAGATGGTGATACAGTGAAACTCACCTCACCTTCAGGCAGCATCACGACCAAGGCACGGCTATGGGAAGGCGTGAGGCCGGGCACCATTGCTAAATGCTACGGGCAGGGCCATTGGGCGTATGGGAAGGTTGCGGCTAAGGACTACCACAAGTTCCTGCCGAGGGGCGGTAATAACAACGAACTCATGCCCGACGACTATGATCGTCTCAGCGGCTCTACGGCAAGAAACGGCGGATTTACCGGCGTAAAGATCGAAAAGATATGAGAAGGGAGGAGAAAATAAATGCCTAAATACGGAATGGTCATAGATCTGCAGAAATGTGTGGGTTGCGGCGCATGCGCGTTGGCCTGCAAGACAGAGAATAATACCCAGGACAGGACTAAAGGGCAGACCTTCAACTGGGCCGACTTCATCATGAAGGAAGAAGGCAAATTCCCTAAGGTGAAATTTACAGCAAGGCCTGTGCTCTGCAATCACTGTACGGATGCGCCGTGCGTGAAGGCATGTCCTGTAACGCCAAAGGCTATGCACAAGCACGAAAACGGTATGACGATCCACAATCAGGAAAGATGCATTGGTTGCCGCCGGTGCCAGAAGGCATGTCCTTACAGCTCAGAGGATGTGGACAAGAGCAAGTCAGCATACAGCGTAATTAGCTTTAACGACTTTGAGGATGTGGTTCATCCGTTTTACAATGATAAGAAGGAACTCATCCCGGGATGCACCTCGTCAGGCGCTGATGTTTCAAAGAAGGCGGGTAACCTGCCTCCGCACCGCTCGATGTACAAGCATTCGGACTATGCAAACGTGAGGGAAAAGGGCAAGGTCGAGAAGTGCATATTCTGCGAACACAGGGTAGTCAACGGTGAACTGCCTTATTGTGTTGTCTCCTGTCCTGCAAAGGCAAGGATTTTTGGAGACGTTTCAGACCCGGCGAGCGAAGTAAGCAAGCTTATTAAGAAGCACAAAGCGGTCAGCCTGAAAAACAACAAAGGCGGGCTTTTAAAACCCGGTGAGAAGGGCACGCAGCCCAATGTTTATTACATAAGAAGTTTTAAGGCCTCAGCCAAAAAAGCGTAGATTTGTGAAGTCATTGCGAGAAGCGATAGCGACGAAGGTCGATACGACCTTCGCTTCGCTCGCAATGACAATTGTGAAGTAAGAGGGGACGATGGATATCAAAGAATTTGTTTGCCGTGAAAAAAAGAGAGGCGACTGCTATAGACTTCTGTCGGCATGTTTTTATCAGCCTGAGAAGGATGTTTTTCTTCAGGAGGGCATTTTTGAAAATCTTGCAGCATTGCTGAAAGAGGTCTCTCCCGAGGCTTCAGCCTTTGCCGCTGAAATGGGGAAAGTATTTTTAATATCCGGCGAAGTAGATCTCAATGTGGATTATGCAAGACTCTTTGTGGGGCCGAATGAGCTTTTAGCTCCGCCGTATGGTTCAGTGTATCTCGACGGGGAAAGGAGGGTCATGGGCGATTCTACCATGGAAGTCATAAAGATGTATGAGGAGCAGGGGCTTTCTATAGACAAAGAATTCAGGAATTTGCCTGACCACATAACCGCAGAGCTTGAGTTTATGTATTATCTGATATTCAGGGAGATAGAGGCTCTTGAAAAGTCCGACATAGCCACAGCGCTCAATTCTATAAAGATTCAGGAACTTTTTTTAAACAGATTTCTCAAGCAGTGGGTACAGCCTTTTTGCAACAAAATGAGGGAAGGCGCAACCAACGGGTTTTACAGGTCGCTTGCAGACTGCACCCTCACCTTTATTAACAACTTTCACCCCGGAGATGTACTCTCTGAGGAACTCCTGAATGCAAACGCGCAAGTTTAGACAATGTTAAAAGAAAAGATCGCAGACAGGTTCCTGAGCAGCGCAAAGAGCATTGAGACCGACCGCTCAAGGTGCCTGAGAATGCGTTATAACCGCAATTCGTGTTCAGAATGCACAGGCATGTGCCGCTCAGGGGCGATAACAATACATGAAGATGTGCATATCCTCGCGGACAACTGCACTGAATGTATGCTGTGCGTGTCAGCCTGCCCGTCAGACTGTTTTGACATACAGTCATTTGATTTTCATTCCGTGCTTGTGAGGCTAAGGAGGATTAAGAATTTGGTGCCTGTTCCTGTTTTGGGCTGCAATATAAAAAACGATCTTCAGGCGCATGTCAAGACTCCGTGTTTGGGTTTTTTGTCAGAGGAGCATATATTGTCCCTCTCGGTTTTTCTGGATACAGGACTTCACATTAATATGACTGAATGCGGACGCTGTAAAAACAGTTTTATTGTTGATGTAATAGAGGAACGGGTTAAGAATATTAAGGCAAGGAATTTAAATCTGCCGGGAAATATAAGCCTCATTAATGACGGAAAAAATCTCGGCTACGGAGATGCGGGGTACGACCGCAGGGGATTTTTCAGCACCGTTAAAAATCTTACATTTCTTCAGGCTGCGGAGTTTTTTGAAAGGGATGACACAGTCCCGGCATCTCAGTCATATTCGGACAAAAAGATTCCTGCTAAGAGGGAATTTTTGAACAGGATTCTCGCTTACAAAAAATCAAATAACAGCGGGTTGCTTGAAAACTATTACTTTACTGTTCATGCAAGCGAAGACTGCGATAACTGCTTTGCATGCGTGGGCATGTGTCCGTCAGGGGCATTAAAGGTAGAAGTCACAGGTGAAGGCAGGAAATTGTCTTTCAGCAGCGCTCTGTGCAATGGCTGTAGCCTTTGCCATAATTTTTGTTTTCGTGGCGCTCTGCGTATAGAAAAGGGTTTCTCAGGTGTAAATCCGTTTGAGTACGTATCATTGCATATCAGCACCAATGACAGGAATACGGGAGAATATTGAAGATATGGATTTTGATTCTCTACTTGATGAATCCGCAAAAATTCACGGCCATCTCTGTCCCGGACAGGTGCTTGGAGTAAGGATGTCCATGCTCGGGCTTGGTAAAGCAGGCATTATAGACCCGAAAGGTAACGACAGGAAAAATTTAATTGTGTTTGTAGAAATGGACAGATGCGCAACTGATGCAGTTCAATCAGTCACAGGATGCAGTCTCGGGCACAGGACAATGAAGTTTATGGACTACGGGAAAATGGCTGCGACATTCCTGAATCTCAAAACAGGGAGGGCTGTAAGGGTAATCGCAAGAGAGGATTCGAGGGAGAAGGCAAAGGAATATTTTCCTGAAAGCGAGAATAAATATACAGCTCAGCTTGAAGCTTATAAAATAATGCCGGACGAAGAGCTTTTTAATGTGATGGATGTCAATATTAGCATCAGACCCGAAGACATGCCGGGCAGGCCGTTAAGCAGGGTTAAGTGTGAGAATTGCGGGGAATATATACAGGATATGAGAGAGATTCATCGAGAGAGGGAAGTGTTATGCAAACCATGTGCAGATGGCGGATACTATATGCCCGGGACTGATTTTTTATTGTCTCGCGCTGTGCAAAAAAGTCATAACGGTTTAAAGATTAAATCAAAACTCTGGATAGAGATTGAAGGCGAGCCTGTCTTTGGCAGGGGGAGAAGGTTCCTGCTTGAGGCGATAGATAAACACGGCTCAATAAATCAAGCGGCAAAGGAGATAAGCATCTCTTACAAAAGGGCATGGAGTTATATAAAAGCGATGGAAGAAAGGCTTGGCGTTAGTCTTGTGGAAAGGAAGGCAGGCGGGAAAAATGGCGGAGGCGCAACCCTGACAAATGAGGCAAAAGAATTCCTGAAAAAATATGAAGCATTGGAAAATGGAATAAAAGAAATCGTTGATGAAAAGTTTAAGAGGATATTTGAAAGATGAATAATTTGCAGAAGGGAACAATCTTTTCGCTCATTCTCGCCCCGATCTGTGTCGGGACTCCGAGGTATTTTGCCTCTTTATTATCTTATGTATTCTGTTTGCATATCGGCAAAATAAAACCGCTCAAAGACAATTCCCTCCTGCAATTGAAAATCATAGGAGGCTCTTATGTGTGAAACAGCAAATGGGAAACCCAATCATCCCGGCAATAATGTTAAGACAATCCCTGTAAATGAAGCTGTGGGGACTGTCCTTGCCCATGACATAACAGAGATAAGGCCCGGTGAATTTAAAGGCCGGGCTTTCAGAAAGGGACACATCATACGGGAAAAAGACGTATGCCATCTCCAGAGGCTTGGGAAGGAACATTTATTTGTCTTAAACATTGCTGATGATGAGATGCATGAGGACGATGCTGCGTATGCAATTGCAAAGGCTCTTATGGGAGCAGGGGTTGTGATAAAGGGAGAGCCGAAAGAAGGCAAGATAGATATAATTGCTGCAAGAGATGGACTTCTAAGGGTGAATAAAGAGGCTCTTTTAGAATTCAATATGCTGGGTGATGTTATGTGCGCCACTCTTCATGATAATACAGTAGTTAAAAAGGGGCAGGTTGTTGCAGGCACGAGGGCAATACCTCTGGTAGTGAAGAAGAAAGTGATTGAGCAGGCAGTGGCTATTGCTACACAAGCGCGGGATGTAGAATCTGGAGTCACCCCCTCCCTAACCCTCCCCCCTCGAGGGGGAGGGCAGGGGTGGGGTGGAGTCATTTCGATAAAAGAGATTCGGAAACCAAAAGCAGGGATTGTCATTACCGGCAATGAGGTTTATTACGGCAGGATAAAAGATGCCTTTGCACCGATAATCACAAAAAAGGTAGAGGAGATGGGAGGTGAGATTGTTGGAGTGTATTATGCGCCTGATGAGGAAGAATTCATAAACGCGAGACTCAGAGAATTAATCGAAATGGGCGCAAACCTGCTTGTTACGACAGGCGGGATGTCTGTTGACCCCGATGATGTAACAAGGTTTGCCATAAGAAAACTTGGGGCAACTGATATGACATACGGCTCGGCAGTGCTTCCGGGGGCAATGTTTTTGGTAGCATACATCAACAAAGAGCATAGCGCAGAGAGCATAGAGCAAAAACCCCTTGCGCCTTGCGCTCTGCCCTCTGCCGAGATTCCTATCCTCGGCATTCCTGCCTGCGGGATGTACAGCAAAACCACGGTCTTTGATATAATACTGCCCAGAATTCTTGCCGGCGAAAAAATAGGGAGGAAAGAATTGGCAGAACTTGGACACAGCGGTTTATGCATCAAATGTGATGTCTGCCATTATCCCTTATGCCACTTTGGAAAAGATTGAAATGCAGGATTCATTCGAAAGACAGATAGATTACCTTAGAATATCCATAACCGACAGATGTAACCTCAAATGCATATACTGCATACCTGATAAACAGCCTGAATATTTTGAAAAATCAGAGATTCTTACCCCTGATGAAATCATCAGATTTGTGTGCATAGCTCACAAACACGGCCTCATGAAAGTGCGCATAACAGGCGGTGAACCTTTGATGAGAAAAGACATAATATCAATTATCTCCGGGATTAAGAAAATCGGAATTCAAGACCTCAGCATAACTACAAACGGGATTATGCTTGCTGATATGGCTGGCGCACTAAAAAAAGCAGGACTTGACCGTATAAATATAAGCCTCGACACCCTCGATGCCCGAAGATACAGCAATATGACGCAGGGCGGCAATATACAGTATGTCTGGAAAGCAGTGAATGAAGCGGAAAGGGTTGGCCTTGACCCGGTAAAGATTAATGTTGTTCCGATACGCGGAGTCAATGATGATGAAATACTTAAATTTGCATCTCTTACTTTTGATAAAAACTATCACATAAGATTTATAGAACTTATGCCTGTAGGCCGTAACAGGAGATTTAAACCGGATGCATGCGTAAAAAAATCAGAACTTATCGAAAAGATATCCTCGCTTGGTGAACTTATCCTTCTTGAATTTAAGGGCAAAGGCCCGTCAAGAAATTATCGTATAAAAGGAGCAAAAGGAATCATTGGTTTTATCAGCCCGATAAGCGATTGTTTTTGTGATTACTGCAACAGGCTCCGGCTGACTGCCCACGGGAGAATAAGGCCGTGTCTTTTCTCTGATATCGAAGTGGATATAAGAACTCCCATGCGCAATGGCATATCCGATGAAGAACTCGAAGCCCTGTTTTTCAGGGCTGTAACCGTCAAGCCGTCCGGACATTATTTCAGTAAAGACAATCGTCCTTTTTCGGCCCCGGCCTCCATGTCCAAAATAGGGGGCTGAGTATCTTTTTGTTGCATCATTGGCATATCAGATGCTATAACTAAACATGCATACGAAAAAAATATTGATAGTTGATGACGAACCAGACCTGGCAGAACTCGTTTCTTATAACCTGAAAAAAGAAGGGTTTGAAGTCTCATCTGCCTCAGACGGTGAAGAAGCCCTGAAGAAAATACGCAAGGGGAATTTCAACCTTGTTATTCTCGACCTCATGCTTCCCGGTATACAGGGCATGGAACTTTGCCGTATCCTCAGAAATGACCCAAAGACAAAACATTTGCCGATAATCATGCTTACCGCAAAAGGAGAAGATGTGGACAAAATCCTGGGCCTCGAGATGGGTGCAGACGATTATATTGCAAAGCCCTTCAGCCCAAGGGAACTTGTAGCCCGCGTAAAGGCTGTCTTGAGAAGGTCCGGTGAAAAAACTGTGGAAGAATCTGTTATTCTGATAGCAGACCTCGCTATACATAGAGAAACCTTTGCAGCCTTAAAAAAGAATATGCCGCTAAATCTCAGCGCAACTGAGTTTAAGCTCCTCTTATATCTTGCCGAAAGAAAAGGCAGGGTCTTTAGCCGCGACCAACTTCTTGATGCTGTCTGGAAAGATGAGGCATTTGTTGAACCCAGAACTGTTGATGTGCATATAAGGAGACTGCGCACGCAGATAGAAGATGACCCTTCAAATCCTTTATATATAAAAACCAAAAGGGGAATCGGTTATTACATGGATGCAGACATATGAAATCCGGTCTCTTCAAAAGAATTTTTATACTGTATGCCATCGTGATATTGCTGGCGGTTCTCTTCGTCGAAATATATATCACATCCGCGGTAAGAGAAAATTATATAGATAATCTTAAGAAGAATCTCATTGTTCAAATAAACCTTATCTCAAAAAATATGTCTTTCAGGCAAACCAATTTGGACAGCCTCTGCAGGCAATTGAAGAAAGATACCAATGCGCGCGTGACAATTATTGCAAATGACGGGAAGGTAATAGGCGACTCGGATACCGATTCTGCTCTTATGGATAACCATCTGCACAGGACAGAGATAGAGCAGTCACTTCTTTTTGATACAGGCATGGCAATACGGCACAGCGATACTCTGAAGCATGATTTTCTTTATATTGCGAAGAATATTTTACAGAATGGGAAAGCGGCAGGATTTATAAGGATGGCTGTACCGTTAAAAGATGTTGATAGTTCGATTAATCTTCTCAGGATGAAGATTAGCCTTGTTGTTCTCATAGTTTTGCTGGCAACATGGATATTTTCAGTATGGCAGACAGACCATCTAAGAAGGCTTCTTAAGCAGATAACGGATTTCTCGAGGTCATTGTCCAGGGGAGAGATAGACAAGAGGCTCTTTCTGAAAAATGCAGGGGAATTCGATGAGATTGCAGGAAATCTTACCGGGATGTCTGAAAAGCTTCAGAACATGATAGCTAAAAATGAAGAAGAAAAAAATCGCCTGAATGTAATTCTGAGGAGCATACCGGATGCGCTTTTAATAATAGACTCCAGGGATATTATTCTCCTTTCAAGCTCTGCCTCAAGAAAATTCTTTGGAGATACACCGGTAAGAGAAAAACCTTTTATTGAGGTTGTCAGAAACCATGACTTTTTTTCTTTGATGGACAGCGTGCGTAAAAATCTCCTGCCGGGTATAACTGAATTCAGACTCGACTACCCTGAAGAGAGGCACGTTGTAGTAAGAGTCTCTCCTCTTTTTTATAAAGGAAACGAACTGTCGGGTTTTGTTGCCATATTCCATGACATCACACAACTCAAAAAATTAGAACAGATGAGAAAGGATTTTGTTGCAAATGTTTCGCATGAGATTAAGACGCCTATCACTGCAATTAAAGGTTTTGCAGATACTCTGCTGGAAGGCGCGCTTGACGATAAGGAAAATGCAGTTAAATTCCTTGAAACGATTAAATCCAACAGCGAGCGCATAAACAGCCTTGTGGATGACCTTATGACTATCTCGAAAATAGAACTCGGTGTAATCAGAGTTCAAAAATCCATGATAGATGCTGAAGACGTCTTTGAAAATGTATTAACCATTCTTAAAGGCAAGGCAGACGAAAAAAACCTTTACCTGAAAACAACTATAAAACCTGAATTCAGGAAACTCTCTGCTGATAAGGAAAGGCTCATCCAGATACTTACCAACCTTGTGGATAATGCGATAAAATTCACCGAAAGCGGAGGCGTGGCTATCGGCATAGGCGAAGAAGACAGTAAACCATTTTTATTTGTTGAAGACACCGGCATTGGAATTACGGTAAGGCATCTGCCAAGACTGGGAGAGAGATTCTACAGGGTAGACCCTGCCCGCTCAAGAAAAATGGGCGGAACAGGGCTTGGCCTTGCGATTGTCAAACATCTTGTGAAGGCGCATGGATGGAACATGCAGATAGAGAGTGTTCCGGGCAAAGGCACGAAGGTTAAGATTAACCTGTAACAGAATCATATGTGTTATTTCGTCTCTGCATAAGCCACTTATGCAGTGGCCTTGGCCCGCTCCTCCTGAGACATCCTTGCCAGACGCTCAACTTCCTTCAAGTCCAACTTAAGTCCTTCAGCCACTCGGCGACCGTAATCTGAATCTGCTTTGTAAAAAAGCGCGGCCTGACGTAACTGTATACGCTTTTGTGCGCCTCCCAAATGACCAACAATGTTGCCGATCAGGTGATTTCGATCTGTTTCCGTCATGACTTTGCGGTAAAGATCACCAGGCTGCACAAAGTCGTCATTGGGGTGGGTATACCTCTGGCGTGCCGCCTTTCCCAAGACATCAAAGGCCGGTTCCCCGGTATTGGGATCAGGTTTCGGACCGTTGAAGCTGTTGGGATAGTAATTCGGGCTGCCGCCGCCATTATTGTCAAAGCGCATAAAACCATCACGCTGATAGTTATTCACGACGCATCCTTTGGCCGAGTTTACCGGCAATAGGTGGTAATTGGGACCGAGACGGTGCCGATGGGTATCGTGGTAGCTGAAGAGACGGCCCTGCAGCATCTTGTCCGGCGATGCAGCAATGCCCGGCACAAAGTTGGCAGGGGAGAAAGCAGCCTGTTCTACCTCTGCAAAGTAGTTTTCCGGGTTTCGGTTGAGCACCATACGGCCGATTGTGATCGGCGGGAAATCTGCATGAGGCCACACCTTAGTGATATCAAAGGGGTCAAAGCGGTAGTCTGCGGCCTGCTCGGGTTTCATGATCTGCACTTCCACCCTCCATGAAGGATGCTCGCCGGCCTCGATCGCCTGGTGCAGGTCACGGGTGGCGTGATCAGGATCCTTGCCTTTCATGATCTCTGCCTCTTCCCGGATAAGATTTTGGATGCCCTGCTCGGTCTTGAAGTGATACTGCACCCAAAAAAACTCGCCTTTTGCGTTGTACCACTTGTATGTGTGGCTGCTGTAGCCGTTCATATTGCGGAATGTCCTGGGTGTGCCCCGGTCGGAGAAGAGGATGGTGACCTGGTGGATGGACTCAGGCGTAAGAGAAAGGAAATCCCAGAACATGTCAGGGTCCTTCAGGTTCGTTGCCGGGTTTCTTTTCTGTGTATGTATGAAATCGGGAAACTTCAGAGGGTCCCGGATAAAGAAGACAGGGGTGTTGTTTCCCACCATATCGTAGTTCCCCTCCTCGGTGTAGAACTTCAGGGCAAACCCTCTGGGATCGCGTTCCGCATCAGCGGACCCCTTCTCGCCGCCAACGGTTGAGAAGCGCGCAAAGACCTCGGTGCGCTTTCCTGCCTGAGAAAGGAACTTCGCTCGCGTATATTTCGTCACATCAGCCGTTACTTCAAAATAACCATATGCGCCAGCCCCTTTTGCATGCACCACACGTTCAGGGATACGTTCCCTGTCGAAATGAGAAAGTTTTTCAAGCAGATGGACATCCTGCATCAGTACGGGCCCGGGATTGCCGGCGGTTATTGAGTTCTGGTCGTCATCCACCGGCGCTCCAAAGTTATTGGTAAGTTTTTTGTTTTCCATGCCACCCTCCTGATACATAAATTGTAAGGCGTCTCTCTATGTTCCTAATTAGGAGCATAGAGGGGTTTACCTGCTTTGTCAAGAAGCCGCAAACCTCTCCTAAACCTCGCCCATGATTACGCCCTAAAGCCATATATCCAAAGCCCGTTTCAGAAACCTGAGGGCCTCCAGCGACGCCTGCCGCTTGATCTCCTCTCTGTTACCTGAAAATTTAAAACCCTGCGATTCGACATGTTCTCTCACGGCTGCCGCAATGAAAACAAGGCCCACGTCCTTGTTCTCCATCTGCTCGGGCCCCGCAACGCCGGTAACGGAAAGGGCTACATCCGCATGTCCCAGCTTCATTACACCTTCAAGCATGGCGACTGCTGTCTCCTCGCTCACCATGCCGTGTTTCTTAAGGGTTGAGGATCTCACCCCGAGGACAGATTTTTTTACTTCCTTGGAATAGCTCACCACTGAGAGCTTGAAAAACTCTGACGCTCCGGGGAGATTTGTAATGGTGTTCGATAAAAAGCCTCCTGTGCATGACTCGGCAACGCCAAGCTTCAGGTTCTTACCGGAGAGCTTGTCCGCAAGCTCCCTGACTGCTGTTAAAAGTTCCGTATCCATGCTTGTTCTCCTCTCGATCCGTATGGCCGGTATGGTTTAAAGTATATCGAAATATCAGGACAAAAGAAAGCGGCAAAACTTAACATTTTCTTAATACTGCTGCAACATTGTCCTGTTACTCTAAAACATGATAATCGTTTTCTTAAGCATCGTTGTCTGCGTAATCACCGTAATATTTCTTTTTAAGGCAAAACCTAATCTCTTCATATTTCAACTCATAGAAAAGGTCTTCGGTGGACGACTCACTAACAAAAAGTGGCTGTAAAGAAATTTGTCGTTCAGGACAATTAGCGGTAAGATTGAAAAGGAGGGAGGGGGGATATGAGGGAGTAACAGAAATTTAATCAGCTTGTAACATTATTGTAACAATCAGAGTATATTCTAAAAGTAGATAAAAAAGGAGAAACTATGAAAACAATTATGAAATTAGCATTGGCAATAGCGTTGGTATTGTCATTTACGAATGCCGAGGCCGCAGTAACACTTAACGGAGCAGGCGCAACTTTCCCCTATCCTGTATATTCGGCATGGGCTTTTGATTACAACAAAATTACCGGAGTTCAACTGAACTACCAGTCCATTGGGTCGGGTGGCGGTCAGAGGCAGATCACAGAAAGGACAGTTGATTTTGGCGCATCTGATGACCCTCTTAAGCCCGAACAGCTTCAGAAAGACAAGCTGCTCCAGTTCCCTGCTGTAATCGGCGGTGTTGTCCCGGTGGCGAACGTGGAAAACGTTCAGCCCGGTCAAATGAAGCTTGACTCAGACACGCTCTGCAAGATATTTCTTGGCGAAATCAAATCATGGAGTGATGAGAGCATCAGGAAGATGAATCCAGGTTTGAAGCTCCCGCAGGGAGAGATTACTGTTGTTTACCGTTCTGACGGCTCAGGTACGACTGCCATCTTTACTCACTATCTGGCAGAGACCTGCCCTGCATGGAAAGATAAGGTTGGCGCGGGCAAGGCAGTGAAATTTCCTGTTGGTATCGGCGGTAAGGGCAATGAGGGGGTGGCGAATTATGTGAAGAGAACACCCAACTCCATAGGATATGTTGAATTTGCCTATGCAAAGCAGAACAAACTCGACTATACACAGTTGAAGAATAAAGCGGGTAATTTTGTCGTGCCTGGATTTGAGAGTTTTGAAGATGCTGCCGAGTCTGGTGACTTTGATCCCAAAAAGGATTTCTATCTCTGGCTTACGAATGCGCCGGGTAAGGGTTCTTGGCCGATTGCCGGGGCAACATTCATACTTCTTGCAAAGGAAAAGGCCGACGTAAACAAGAATATCGTCAAATTCTTTGACTGGGCGTTCAAGAACGGAGATAATAAGGCTAAGGAGCTAACATATGTCCCTTTACCAAAATCATTAAAGGATAAGATTAGGGCTTACTGGAAGGCAAACGGGCTGCAATAGGAGTTATTAAATTTCCGGGGTGATGACAAAGAGGCATTAGAATTTATGGCGATACTTTCTAAAAAGAACCCTATAGATTTACTATTCTCAGTTATTACTGCAATTGCCTCCTTTTCTGTCATTATATTTATCATCGGTATCTTATTTGTACTTATTAAAGAGTCTTCCCTTTCGATAGGGAAATTCGGGATCATAAAATTCCTCACTTCAACAGACTGGGACCCTGTAAAAGAGTCCTTCGGCGCCTTGACTAATATCTATGGGACTCTTCTTACAACATTTCTATCGCTCATAATTGCAATCCCTGTTGCCATAGGAATTGCAATATTTATTACGGAAATATCCCCGAATTTTCTCAAAGGGCCTATCGGCATAGCCATAGAGCTTCTGGCAGCAATCCCGAGCATCATCTACGGCATGTGGGGACTCTTCACGCTTTCTCCCGTAATGAGCAACCATGTTGAGCCATTCCTGAAAAAGATTACCGCCGGTATTCCATTTGTAGAAATACTCTTCAGGGGCACTCCAATGGGGATTGATATTTTAACGGCAAGCGTAATCCTGAGCATTATGATAATACCTTTTACAGCTAGCATATCAAGAGATTCTTTTAACCTTACTCCTTCTGTTGTCAAGGAGTCTGCATATGCCATTGGCGCTACGAAATGGGAAGTTATAAAAAACATAGTAATACCATACTCGAAACTTGGAGTTTTCGGCGGGATAGTTCTTTCTTTGGGAAGAGCGCTCGGCGAGACCATGGCAATTGCGTTCGTTCTCGGGAACAACCACCGGATAACCACATCGCTCCTTGATGCAGCCGCAACTATAACCGTAACCCTTGCAAATGAGTTTGCAGAGGCAGACAAAGATATTTATCTTTCGTCGCTGTTTTATCTGGCGCTTGTACTTTTTGTGATGAGCTTCATCACACTTGCTATTGCGAAATTTTTTCTCCTTAAGGCAGAAAGGAAGTATTCAAGATGAAAAATTGTCAAATGGACACTCCGGCAACAGGATGCCTAACGACGTCATTCCCGCGAAAGCGGGAATCCAGAGTGTTCCTCTTGAAAAATAGGATAGCTGAATGCAAAGGAACTGGATGCCCGGTTAAGAACCTCGGGCATGACATGACTGATATGTTTAATAGTTTTTAAAAAAATAGAGGGATACCCAATCAATGACAAGAGAACAGCTTAGAAAAACAGAAGGCGTTATCGCCATGTCACTCAGCACCCTTGCTGCTCTTATAGGTCTTTTCTGGCTTGTCTTTATTCTTGGTGACGTGCTTGTGCATGGGATAAAGGCATTGAACCTGAGCCTGTTCATCAATGACCCTGCGCCTGCCGGAGTGGAAGGAGGCGGGTTGAGGAACGCTTTTATAGGGCAGTTAATGATAACCATATTTGCAACATTGATAGGTGTCCCTGTCGGTGTTCTCGGCGGAACTTTTCTTGCAGAATATGCACGAGGGAGAAAGATTGCGAGAATCATAAGTGTACTTTCCGATATCATGGTAAGCGTTCCTTCAATCGTCATTGGAACCTTTATCTACGCAATCCTTGTAAGACAGATTGGTCATTTCAGCGGATGGGCCGGAGCTATTGCCCTATCAATAATAATGATTCCTGTTGTACTTAGAACCACGGAGGACATGCTCACCCTCGTTCCATGGACATTAAGAGAAGCTGCTTTTGCACTTGGTGCGCCATACTATAAAGTTATTATACAAATTGTTTACCGGGGAGCAGCTACTGGTATATTGACCGGGATTTTGCTTTCTATAGCAAGGGTTGCCGGTGAAACCGCGCCGCTTTTATTTACATCCTTTAACAATTCCTTTTTCTCAACAAACATGAATGGCCCTATCTCTTCTTTAACTGTAACTATCTTTCAGTATGCGATGGGCCCCTATGATGACTGGCATGCCCAGGCATGGGCTGCATCATTAATGATTACGATATTCATACTCTTTCTCACTTTGCTGGGAAGGTTTATCATAAAGTGGAGGTATAAAGGTTGAGCGGAGATATCGAGATAGAAATACGAGGCCTGAACTTTTATTATGCAGGGAATGTACATGCCCTTAAGGGTATAAGTTTATCGGCCTATAAAAATGCGGTCACTGCATTAATAGGCCCCTCGGGCTGCGGGAAGACAACCCTGCTGAGATGCTTTAACAGGATGCATGACTTATATCCCAAAAATAAATATGAAGGAGAGATAATCTTTCAGGACAGAAATATCCTTTCCAGTGACATAGACCTTATTACACTGAGGAGCAGTATCGGAATGGTGTTTCAAAAACCCACTCCTTTCCCCATGACAATATATGACAACATTGCATACGGGCTCAAACTTAAAGGAGTCAAAAAAAGGCCGGAACTTTCCGAAAGGGTTGAAAGGGCTCTTAAGCATGCAGCTCTGTGGGATGAAGTAAAAGACAAGCTTAATGCCAGCGCCTACGACCTTTCAGGAGGACAGCAACAGAGACTTGTTATTGCAAGGGCACTGGCTGTTGAACCTGAGGTTTTGCTTTTTGATGAGCCGACATCCGCCCTGGACCCGATATCTACAGGTAAAATAGAAGAACTTCTTATAAATCTGAAAAAAGATGTTACGATTATTATTGTTACCCATAACATGCAGCAGGCTGCGAGGATATCTGACTGGACAGGGTTTTTGATGCTTGGGGAGTTGATTGAATTTGGCAGGACTGATAAGATTTTCACGGCTCCTTCTGAAAAACTTACAGAGGAATATATAACAGGGAGGTTTGGCTGATGGCTATTTTTGATGAAGAATTAAGGGCATTGATAGAGAAGGTCTTGAAACTTGGCTCTATGGTAGAGCAGACAATAAGCGACTCGATAAAGTCACTTGTTGAAAGGGACTCCGCAATTGCCACGCATACCATAGACAACGATCATGCAGTAAACGCGATTGATGTAGAGATAGATGAGGAATGCATAAGACTGATTGCATTAAGACAGCCTCGCGCAAGAGATTTAAGACTGATAACAACAGCGATGAAGATTACAACAGACCTCGAAAGAATAGGAGACCTTGCCGTAGATGTATGCGAAAGAGCGCTGGAACTTAATGAAGAGCCCCAGCTTAAACCATATATAGATATACCGCGGATGGCTGAGATAGCTCAGAAAATGGTAAAGGATGCTCTTGATGCATTTGTGAAAAGGGATTCGGCTTTAGCGCTGGATGTGCTGACACGGGATGATCTGGTTGATCATCTTAACTATCAGGTATTCAACGAACTTCTGTTGTTTATGATACAGGACCCAAAGACCATATCACGCGCTGTCAAGATAACATACATATCAAAATATCTCGAGCGGATTGCAGACCATGCAACAAATATTGCAGAGATGGTAGTCTATCTCGTTGAAGGTAAAATTATAAGGCATATGGCAGTTCCTGAGGGGAAAAAGAAAGATTAGTCTCCTCGTGTCTAAGATTTGTTATTATAGGCCCTATGAGCATCCAGGACGAAAACAGACATCTCGAAGAAGCAGACAAAAAGTATATCTGGCATCCCTTCACCCAGATGAAGGGCTGGCTTGATGAAAAGCCCATCATCATTTCCGAAGGCAGAGATTGCTTCATAAAAGACATCTACGGCAGATGGTATCTTGACGGCGTTTCTTCAATGTGGGTCAACATACACGGGCACAGGAAAAAAGAGATTGACGATGCCATCAAAGAGCAGATAGATAAGATTTCTCATTCGACAATGCTTGGCCTGAGCAATGTGCCTGCAATTAAATTAGCGGAGAAACTGATAAAAATAGTACAGAAGTCAGAAGTCAGAAGTCAGAAGTCAGATAAAAACGCTGAACGCCGAACGCTGAACGCTAAACTGACCAAAGTTTTTTATTCCGATAACGGTTCAACAGCTGTTGAGGTTGCGCTCAAGATGGCATTTCAATACTGGATACATAAAGGCATAGGCGGGAAAAACACTTTTCTTTCTCTTAAAAATGCATACCATGGCGATACACTTGGAGCTGTAAGTGTCGGAGGGGTAGAGACATTCCATAAGGTCTTCAGCCCTTTGTTATTCAAGACATACGATGCACCGTCTCCATACTGCTACAGGTGTGAGGCCGGACTCTCTTATCCCGGCTGCAAGTTTGTCTGCCTTGAAAGGATGGAAGATATACTCAGAGAAAATTCTTCCGGGATTGCAGCCGTGATAATTGAGCCGCTTGTTCAGGCAGCAGGAGGCATGATTGTCTCACCGACCGGCTATCTTAAAGGTGTGCGTGATTTATGCACAAAATATAATGTCCTTATGATAGCTGATGAGGTTGCAACAGGATTCGGAAGGACAGGGAAGATGTTTGCGTGCGAGCATGAAGATGTTGTGCCGGATATAGCGTGCCTTTCAAAGGGCATTACAGGCGGCTACCTTCCCCTTGCAGCAACTATTGCAACAGATGAAATCTATAATGCATTTTTAGGCGAATTCAGGGAACTGAAGACATTTTTCCACGGGCATTCATATACAGGCAACCCATTAGCTTGTGCAGCAGCACTTGCATGTCTTGATATATTCGAAAAAGAAAATACGCTTTTAAATCTCCAGCCCAAAATAAAAATCCTCGAGACCTGGCTTAAGGAAATCTCAGATCTGCCGCATGTCGGGGATGTCAGGAATAAGGGGCTGATGGCAGGGGTTGAGCTTGTAAAGGATAAAGACACAAAAAAGCCATATGATTGGGAAGAAAAAATCGGGTGGAAGGTTGCGTATCATGCAAGGGAAAACAGTGTCTTTATCAGGCCCTTGGGCAATGTCATTGTCATAATGCCGCCATTAAGCATCAGCCATGAGAATCTGCTTCAATTGCTGAAAGTAATTAAAGACGCGATAATTGCGGTTACATAAAAAAACCTTTACCGCTGACTTTTTTTGACTTCTTTGATAAAATCTTCATAGGTATAAATCCCTTACAAAATTATAACTGAAATTCTGTATATATCAAAGGAGAAAAAATGGAGAAGGAAACATTAGACCTTGCAGGGTATAAAGAAAAGATACCGCCTGTTAATAAGGGCGCTTTGACCTGGGAGAAGGAGCTGATATTCCACGGCAGGACACAGCGTGGTGAAGATGTTGACTACGATGCCACGTTCCAGTGGGGGTGCTCACCTACGGAAACCCTGCTGATGAGCGTTGCCGGATGCCTTGCAATAGATGTCGTATCGTTCCTGCAGAAGATGAGGGCCGAGATTACAAATTTCAAGATTGATTATTCAGGCGAAAGGAACCTTACCCCGCCGCAGTATTACAAGTCAATGGAGATGATCATAAATATTTCAGGGAAAGGCATTACGCCCAAAAAGATGGACAGGGTTATCGCGCTTTCTCAGGAGAAATACTGCTCTGTGTATCATTCTCTCAGGAAAGACATCAAGGTGGATGTGAAGTATAATATAACCAATGAGGAGTAAATTTTATAAAGTATGTTTAAACAGACAGGATATAGTATTTGAGCGGTTTTATTTTGCCGATATTCCTAAGACCATTCCTCTTAAATTCCCCCCTTATTATCAAGGGGGGAATTAAAAGGGGGGTGAGGCAAAATTCCTTTTCGCCTCGGCGAATCCGCCTGGGGCGGAGGAGTCTCTGCAAAAGCCCGAGAATGAGCGAAAATGCTATATCCTGTTTGTTCTCTAAGCTAAATAAAATAACATGAGCAAAAAATCAGTCATATTGCTTTTTCTTTTAATCCTCGCTCCAATAATCATCTATTTCCTCTGGCCTACTGATGAGGCAAGGATAAAGAAGCTTGTCAAACAAGGCGCAGCAGCAATAGAAAAAAAAGAGATTGATGATGTCATGTCAAAGGCCTCTTTTAATTATCAGGATGATTATGGGCTCTCATATGCGATGCTGAAAAGGGTTCTTGAAGAGCAGTTTAAGGTTATGTCGGACATTAAAGTCGAGTATGAAAATCTGAAGGTCGAGGTAAAAGAAAACTCGGCAACTGCCGAGGTGGATGTCAGGGTTGTTGCCACCATTGGAAATCAAACAGGCATAATTGTCGGCGACCCTAAAACCCCTGCACATTTGAAATTCACATTGGCAAAAGAACGCGTGAAATGGCTTGTTACAAAAACAGAAGGGCTGAATCCGAATCTCTGAGGGTTACTTCCTTGAGTAATTACAATGTCCTGTTTAGTTATATCTTCAGCCTCACTGCCATTTTTATTGCCTCAATCATACTTGAAGGGTTGGCAATTCCCTTCCATGCAATGTCATAGGCAGTGCCGTGGTCAGGCGATGTCCTGATAATCGGCAAGCCGACTGTGATATTCACTCCCTGCTCAAAGGCAAGCATCTTTAATGGAATCAGTCCCTGGTCATGATACATGCAGACCACAATATCAAATTCGCCTTTATACACTTTATGAAAAATAATGTCTGGGGGGAATGGGCCTGTAACCTGTAAGCCTTCTTTTTTTGCATCCTCAATGGCAGGGATAATCTCCCTGATTTCTTCATCTCCGAATATGCCTGCTTCACCGGCATGCGGGTTAAGTCCTGCTACTGCTATTTCCGGATTTTCTATCTCCAGCATATCGCACGCCTTTTTTGCAAGCCTTATAGCTTTCAATACACTCGCTTTTGTTATCAGGTCAGGCACACTTTTTAATGAGGTATGTATCGTGACAAGTATTACGCGCAATCCATCCCCTGCAAGCATCATCGCATAATCCTTTGCATTTGTAATCTCAGCAAGCATCTCGGTATGCCCGGGCCATTTCATGCCTGCCATTTTCAATGCCTCTTTTGAGATAGGCGCCGTAACTATTCCGGCAACTTTTTTATCCAAGGCAAATTCAGCGGCCTTTTTGATATAACTCGCACAGGCTATGCCGCCCTCAGCAGTTGGTTTGCCTCCCCAGAATTTATTAAGCATTCGCATATCAATAAGTTCAATTGTCCCTGGTTCAGCGCCGGCCTCTTCCGGAGATTTTATTATTCTTAATTTCAAAGGCAGGTTAAGCAGGCTTAATGTTTCTTCTATGACAACCCTGTCTCCGATAACAACAGGAATGCAAAGGTCCCTTATCTCAGCAGATGAAAGGGCCTTTAGGATTATCTCCGGCCCAACTCCTCCGGGGTCACCCATTGTTATAGCGATTTTTTTCATTCCCCTATTATCTTAACCAGCACTCTCTTCTTTCTTCTGCCGTCAAACTCGCCATAGAAAATCTGCTCCCAGGTGCCGAAGTCAAGTTTGCCGTTTGTTATGGCAACTACTACCTCTCTGCCCATAATCTGGCGTTTGAGATGTGCGTCTGCATTATCTTCTCCATTGTTATGCCTGTACTGTGAAACAGGCTCATGAGGCGCAAGCTTTTCAAGCCACTTGTCAAAATCAGAATGAAGCCCTGATTCATCATCATTAATAAAGACAGATGCTGTTATATGCATTGCATTCACGAGGACAAAGCCCTCTTTAATCCCGCTTTCCCTGAGGCATTCCTGAACCTGTGGAGTGATGTTTATAAAAGCCCGGCGGGTTGATACATTAAACCACAACTCTTTGCGATATGTTTTCATAAACAAATAATAACAACTCTGCTTTGTTTACTACAAGAGTCCGGTATAATTAAAACAAGATATGGAGAAGAAGAAACCGCGAAAGAAATATCCGTGCCCTGACTGCACCTTTTGCCAGTGCTGCAGCGAGACCCGTTGCGCAGTGTGCTACCAGCCGGTCTGCAAAAAAGGGGGGAAAGACAAGAATAAAAAAGTCCACAAGCCCCTGTTCCGTTCATATTGAAAAAAATATATGGTAGGATTAGGGTATGGCTAATAAGAGGCAGCAAAAAAGATTTATATTCCGCTGTGAAACGGAATTTAGTGCTAATGATGCAACTTACAGGGGGATAGCCAGTGATTTTTCTTTGAACGGAATTTTTGTAAGGACAACCCATCCCCTTGTCCCTGATACGATAATTGATATGACAGTTTATCTGCCTGAAGGCATGACCTCAAAATTAACTGGCAAGGTCAAAAGAGCCTTAAAACCTTCTATCGGAAGGGTTGTTGGAACGCCTGTCAGGGCGTTTAAGCATGGGATGGGAATCGAGATAATAAAAAAAGATATCAATTATCTTAACTTCATCAGGTCCTTGCTTGGCTGACTCCAGGGTTATGTCCATCCATTAAATCAACTTGACAAGCCTCGACTCAATTGCTATTATATGAACAACGACAACAACCTGGCATTTATTTATACTATTAAAATAAGATCTGGCATTTGATAAAGTTATTGTAGGGGCGAGTGGAGGAAAGGATGCCGTCAGCAGTTAAAGACTATTACGAGTTACTCGGAGTAAGCAAGGATGCATCTCAGGATGAGATAAAAAAAGCCTATAGGAGACTTGCGCGCAAATATCACCCTGACCTGAATCCTGGTGACAAGGCCTCAGAGCAGAAGTTCAAGGAAATAAATGAAGCCTACAGCATTCTTGGAGATGAAAAGAAAAAGGCAGAGTACGACCGGTTCGGAAAAACACCATTTGAGGCAGGCGGGCCATGGTTTGAAGGTGCAAGAAGACCTGACTTTGGCGAATCCTTTGAATTCAACGATATATTTTCTGACTTTTTAGGGGGAGGCAGAAGAGGAGGGTATGAGCATTTCCAGCGTAAGGGCGCTGATATGCTCATGTCTATTGAGCTTTCCCTTGAAGAGGCGTTTACAGGCGTGACAAGGCCGATAACATTGACACGTGAAATCCCATGCAGGACATGCAATGGCACAGGCGCAGAGGCATATCAGACCTGTGACAGATGCAAGGGAAGCGGAAAGTTTCAAACATCAAAGGGATTCTTCAAAATATCTCAGACATGCCCGGCATGCAGGGGCAGCGGCAAAAAGGTTACTAACTTATGCAAAACCTGCAAAGGCAGAGGCAATATAGTGCAGACAGAGACAATAAAGGCAAAGATACCTGCCGGCGTTGACACCGGATCAATAGTAAGGCTTAAAGGCATGGGAGAAGCAGGTGAAGCAGGAGGGCCTTCAGGTGATTTGAGGATAGAGGTTACAGTAAGGCCCCATCCGTTATTTGCAAGAAAAGAACAGGACCTTCTTATAGATGTGCCGATAACTTTTGGTGAGGCAGCCCTTGGCGCAAAGATCGAAGTGCCTACAATAGACGGCAGCGCAGTAATGACAATACCTCCGGGGACACAGGGAGGGCAGAAATTCAAACTGTCAGGGAAGGGCTTTCCATCACCCAAAACAGGTGCAAGAGGAAGCCAGTATGTTATTGCAAAGATAATTGTTCCAAAGGATATTAACGCCAGGGCTAAAGAGGCCATAAAAGACATAGAGGCTTTATATATTGAGAACCCCAGAAAAGATATTATGAGGGGAAAATAATGGTAAATAAAAAAGATAAAAAACAGCCTTTGTATATGATAAGTGTTGTATCAGAAATGCTCGGGGTTCATCCGCAGACATTGCGCATGTATGAGAGAGAAGGGCTTATAACACCCCGCAGGATGAAACGCTTAAGGCTTTACTCGGAAGATGATGTTGAAAAACTTCATCTTATACTGAGCCTTACGAGAGAGATGGGAGTAAACAAGGCAGGCGTGGATATTATCCTGAGGATGAGGCACAGGCTTGAGGCATTGCACAGGGAAGTGGAAGAGATGATGCTGGCATTGGATAAAAATATGAGAGATGATTTTGAGGAGAGAATCAAGAGGCTTTTTTCTGCCAATGGCTCATATAGTGAGGAGGACTAACCATGAGGATGGATAAATTAACAATAAAAAGCCAGGAGGCTGTTCAGGAGGCACAGAGGTTTGCTGAAAGCAAGGGAAACCAGGAGCTTCAGCCTGAACACCTGCTTTTTGCTTTGCTTAAGGATTATGAAGGTATAGCCCCGCAGATACTAAAAAGGCTTGGTACTGACCCGAAAAATATCCAGGCAGAGATAGAGAAGGAGATAGAGAAATTTCCTAAAGTTCTCGGGGCAACTCCGGTAGGGCAGATATACATATCACTGCGCCTGAAAGATGTCATGGAGAAGGCATTTAAAGAGGCAGAGCATCTCAATGACGAATACGTGAGCGTTGAACACCTTCTATTATCACTTATAAATATTGAAGGCCTGAGTTCAGAACTCCTTAAGAGATATGGCATTACTTCTGATAAGGCATTGTCTGCCATGCGGGAGATAAGGGGCGCTCAACGGGTAACAGACACTAATCCTGAGAATAAATATCAGGCAATTGCAAGGTACAGCCGTGACCTCACAGAGCTGGCAAGAAAAGGAAAGCTCGACCCTGTTATCGGAAGGGACGATGAGATAAGGCGCATTATTCAGGTGATTTCAAGAAGGACAAAAAATAACCCTGTGGTTATCGGAGAGCCCGGGGTCGGCAAGACTGCCATAGCAGAAGGCCTTGCGCAGAGGATTATTGCAGGAGATGTTCCCGAGACACTGAAGGACAAGAGGGTAGTTGCCCTTGATATGGGAGCTCTGGTTGCCGGAGCAAAATTCAGGGGTGAATTTGAAGAAAGGCTTAAGGCAGTGCTGAAGGAGATAGAGCAGGCAGAGGGCAGGATTATACTTTTCATTGATGAGCTTCATACTGTTGTCGGCGCAGGCGCTGCGGAAGGCGCAATTGACGCATCGAATATGCTCAAGCCCGCGCTTGCAAGGGGAGATCTGAGGTGTGTAGGAGCTACAACACTTGATGAATACAGAAAGTATATAGAAAAAGACCCGGCGCTTGAAAGAAGGTTTCAGCCTGTTTATATAAAAGAACCTACAGTTGAAGACACCATATCCATCCTCCGCGGGCTCAAGGAAAAATATGAAGTCCATCACGGAGTGAAGATAAAAGACGCAGCTTTAATATCTGCCGCTATTTTATCTCACAGATACATTGCCGACAGGTTTTTGCCTGATAAGGCGATAGACCTTATAGATGAGTCTGCGTCAAAACTGAGGATGGAGATAGACAGCATGCCTGTTGAGCTTGATGAGCTTGAAAGAAAACTCCGGCAGCATGAGATAGAAAAGCAGGCTGTTATGAAAGAGGATTCTGATGATGCAAAACAAAAACTTGAAAAGATTAAAAAGGAGATGGCAGAGCTTCAGTCAAAAAGAGATGAACTCAGGGCTCAGTGGCTCAGCGAGAAGGAGATAATCTCAAAGATAAGAGATATTAAGGAACAGATAGAAAAAACAAAGATAGAATCAGAGCGTGCAGAGCGCGAAGGCGATCTGACAAAGGCGTCTGAATTGAGATACGGAAAACTTCTTGAACTCCAGAAATCCCTTGAGGCAGAGAACAAAAAACTTACCGGGGTACAGGCAAGAAGAAAGATGCTCAAGGAAGAAGTTGATGAAGAGGATATTGCCGAGGTTGTTTCCAAGTGGACAGGGGTGCCTGTTTCAAGAATGCTCGAAGGAGAGATCCAGAAACTTCTTAAGATGGAAGAAAGGCTTAAATTAAGAGTTGTTGGGCAGGATGACGCAATAAGCGCTGTATCAAATGCTGTAAGGCGTTCAAGGGCAGGGATACAGGATCCGAACAGGCCCATTGGCTCATTCATATTTTTGGGGCCGACAGGAGTTGGGAAAACAGAGCTTGCGCGTGCCCTGGCAGAGTTTTTGTTTGATGATGAAAATGCAATGGTAAGAATTGATATGTCTGAATATCAGGAAAGACACACAGTCTCAAGGCTGATAGGCGCGCCTCCCGGTTATGTTGGATACGAAGAAGGAGGGCAGCTCACAGAGGCTGTTCGAAGAAGGCCCTATGCAGCAATACTCTTTGATGAAGTAGAAAAAGCGCATCCTGACGTCTTCAATCTCCTGTTGCAGGTATTGGATGACGGAAGGCTCACAGACGGGCATGGACGCACTGTTGATTTCAGAAATGCAGTCTTAATCATGACGTCGAACATTGGCAGCACCCACATACAGGAACTCCTTACAGAGAGGGCCGAGAGGCCCGTTGCATACTGGGGCACAAGTGAAGGTGAGGACAATAAGGATTTAAAAGATAAGGTAATGGCAGACCTCAAGGCATTCTTCAGGCCTGAGTTCATTAACAGGGTTGATGAGATTATAATATTTAATCCGTTATCAATGGCGCTCCTGAAGCAGATTGTTGTGATACAGATTGAGCGGATGAAAAAATTCATAAAAGAAAAAAACATTGATATAACACTGACAGATGCTGCAAAAGAGCATCTTGCAAAGATAGGCTTTGACCCTGTCTATGGCGCAAGGCCGCTGAAGAGAGTCCTGCAGAAAGAGATTCTTAATCCTTTGGCTCTTAAGATGCTCGACAGGACCTTCAAAGAAGGGGATGTTGTTGAGGCTGATTTTAAAAAAGACAAGTTTATTTTCAGCAGTCTTGCTGAGGCAAGGCTGAGGAAGGAAAAAGTAGAAGCAGCGTAAATATTTTCACGGGCATCTATGTTATAATTCCAGAGGGGATGAAAAGATTTTGGTTCTTTCTCATTTCAAGTGGGTAATTCCCCCTTAAAAAAGGGGGTTAGGGGGTTGTCATGACTTGCATTCATGCTGTCCAGCAATTGGTATTTATAAAGCAAAGTCCTTGATACTCTTGCATGTTTTAAGGTTATTTTATACTGATTGTTTTAAACAACCCCCTGTATCCCCCTTTACTAAGGGGGAATAAAAAAGACTTTCTAAACAATTTACCCACTCAATTTGAGAAAGAGCAAAGATTTTCATAGCCGTGCAGGTTAAAAATATAACATGAAGATAGCTCTTATTATTCCAAGAAATACCGATGAAGGCGAAAAGAGTTTTTATGATTATAAATTCTTTTCCACTTTCCTGTTTTCCAAAAAATATTTTTCATATCTCCTCGCTGTTCCCACATTGGTATCATTAACGCCTACGGAACATGAGATCAGGGTATTTGATGAAAACATAGAAGATGTGGATTATAACTGGCCTGCGGATTTGGCCGGTATTACCGTAAGAACCCTCTTCGCAAAGAGGGCCTACAAGATAGCTGATACTTTCCGCGAAAAGGGCGTAAAGACTGTTTTAGGCGGCATTCATCCGTCAATGTGCACGGACGAGGCGCTGGAGCACTGTGATACCGTTGTGATTGGCGAGGCTGAATATGTCTGGCAGTCTCTCTTGCAGGATGCCATGAGCGGGAATCTCAAAAAAACTTATAAGGCTGACAGGCAGGCTGACTTGACAGCCTCTCCGCTCCCAGGCAGGTCGGCTCTTTCAAAAAACCAGTATTTTGCGGATATTGTGCAGACCACAAAGGGTTGCCCGTTTCATTGTGAATTCTGCTCGGTCCATGCCTTTGACGGAACCAAGATAAGGAATAAAACAGTTGCTCAGGTCATAGAGGAAATCAGGGATATAAGTAAAGATACGCCCCTGTCGTTCAAGAAAAGATCCATATTCTTTGCTGATGACAATATAATTGCAAATAGGAAATTTGCCCGTGAATTGTTTGCGGCATTAAAACCTTACAATCTCAACTGGTCCTGTCAGGCATCCGTAAATGTCGGGCAGGATGACGAGACTCTCACTTTAATGAAAGAAAGCGGCTGCGGGGCTATCCTGGTCGGGCTGGAATCCATATCGGAAAAAAATCTGTCCTGCATGGAGAAGGGGATTAATCTCAAGCATAATTATGCAGATGCAATAAAAAATATACAGGCGCATGGAATGCTGGTCCACAGTTCATTCATACTGGGATACGATTTCGAGACACAATCCACCTTTGACGAGTTGATTAATTTCATAGAGAGAAATAATTTGCTGATGCCCTTAATCAATATACTTACGCCCTTCCCGGGAACAAAGCTTTTTAAACGCCTTGAACAGGAGGGCAGGATTCTCCACAAAGACTGGAGCAAATATGACGCAAAAAATGTTGTCTTTAAGCCGTCCCTGATAACAAAAGAGGAGTTGCTGGAGGGGCACAAAAAGGTGATTCAGGCTGTTTATTCTTTTGATGCCATTTATAGAAAATTAAAATACTACTGGGACATTGATTTCTGGAAACATTCCAATGAGATTGACCCGTTAAAGGTTAAATATCGTTTTCTCTTTGCCCTCAGGCTTTTGACCCTGACTTTTTCCTTAAACTTCAGGAGGACAGGGTTTATCTTTAAAATACTGCCAAAGGTGTTTAACAAACGTGTGAGGATTTCGACAATTCTGACTCTGATGGCCTATAACGACTACGCCTACAGCATGTAGGCCGCAAAAAGTAGGTAGCACATCTAATAAATAATATACCCTCTGGTCTCTGTCGCAGTTCCCTATTTTTGTCATTCTGGCTTGTCCAGAATCTTTCTTTCGGAAGGATTCCCGACGCGCTTCTCTTGCAGGAATGACAGTTGTGAGTGCCCATGTGTGCTTATGATAACACCAGTTGTTTATGAGACACTACTTTAGTTTGTTTCTTTCATCCTGTCTTTTAATAGAGCTTTTAATAGGGAGGTTTTTCCCTTAAGCATTCCCTTGGCAGCTTTTATTGGATCTTTTTTAGTATTATATTTTTTTGTTTTTGCTTTCATGTTTTTATGTAAGGGAATCATTTTTGCCATTAAGTCTCCTTCGCCATTAGACTATAATTTAAGCCATATAATTTTTAAAGGCAAGGGCGATTAGGCTGATTACTGATATGATTTAGAAGGTTTGTTGGTTTCACTCTAACGACTGAAGTGTGCGGCGGCTATCAGCCATCCATACGAGTGGTTTGTTATGCAAGAATTTTCAAGTATCTCTCAATTTCCATTGCACCGTGAAAAACACCCAAAATATCAATTAATTCTTTACTTCTTATGAGATAAGCAATACGATAGTGCCCAAATAGTAGTATTCTTATATCCCCTTCTGGCTCCGACCTGTACTTATATCCAATTTCAGGAAAATCTTTCAGAATCTGTGCCTTTTTATAAATCCCGGTCGTAACCCGTTGTGCTGCATTCTTATTGTCTTGGGCAATATAGTCATAAATATCTCTAAGCCACTTTTCTGCCTCTGAGGTCCATCTTATTTTTGCCATGAACGAATGCGCTGCTCCATTTCCTCATTGCTGACAATCCTGCCTTTTCGTGAATCTTCTAATCCCCGCTCAACCATTCGCTCAAATGCAAGTTCACGCATTATTTCTTCATATGACGCGTCTTCAGGTTGTTCTTGAATAATTTTTGTCATCACCTCTTTTGCAATAACCATAACTTGCCTCCTTTATATTTTGTATATAGTTTAACAAATTTATATGACTTCCTTCTTAAAAATTTCTGCCTGCTAAAGGCTGGTGTCTATGCTTTCTAACATTTTGATAGCTCTATTGATATCGTGCTTTTCTATATTCACTAATTCATGCCTGACCCCAAAGTTCCCCACTGCATGGAGAAGGGGATTAATCTCAAGCATAATTATGCAGATGCAATAAAAAATATACAGGCGCATGGAATGCTGGTCCACAGTTCATTCATACTGGGATACGATTTCGAGACACAATCCACCTTTGACGAGTTGATTAATTTCATAGAGAGAAATAATTTGCTGATGCCCTTAATCAATATACTTACGCCCTTCCCGGGAACAAAGCTTTTTAAACGCCTTGAACAGGAGGGCAGGATTCTCCACAAAGACTGGAGCAAATATGACGCAAAAAATGTTGTCTTTAAGCCGTCCCTGATAACAAAAGAGGAGTTGCTGGAGGGGCACAAAAAGGTGATTCAGGCTGTTTATTCTTTTGATGCCATTTATAGAAAATTAAAATACTACTGGGACATTGATTTCTGGAAACATTCCAATGAGATTGACCCGTTAAAGGTTAAATATCGTTTTCTCTTTGCCCTCAGGCTTTTGACCCTGACTTTTTCCTTAAACTTCAGGAGGACAGGGTTTATCTTTAAAATACTGCCAAAGGTGTTTAACAAACGTGTGAGGATTTCGACAATTCTGACTCTGATGGCCTATAACGACTACGCCTACAGCATGTAGGCCGCAAAAAGTAGGTAGCACATCTAATAAATAATATACCCTCTGGTCTCTGTCGCAGTTCCCTATTTTTGTCATTCTGGCTTGTCCAGAATCTTTCTTTCGGAAGGATTCCCGACGCGCTTCTCTTGCAGGAATGACAGTTGTGAGTGCCCATGTGTGCTTATGATAACACCAGTTGTTTATGAGACACTACTTTAGTTTGTTTCTTTCATCCTGTCTTTTAATAGAGCTTTTAATAGGGAGGTTTTTCCCTTAAGCATTCCCTTGGCAGCTTTTATTGGATCTTTTTTAGTATTATATTTTTTTGTTTTTGCTTTCATGTTTTTATGTAAGGGAATCATTTTTGCCATTAAGTCTCCTTCGCCATTAGAAGGTTTGTTGGTTTCACTCTAACATACGCTTAACCTACGAGGTGGCTTGTCCGCCGTCAGGTTGAAGCGATTGTTAGACGAAAACTACATCAGCTGATTAAACCGCAAGAAAATATCGCCAGTTTCGGATGCATGTCGTCGTTTCCTAAAGAACAAGTCCTTCAAATCTATCCTGTTTTCAAGAACTGCCATTAAATCTGCTCCATCCATCAGTAGCATAGCTTTCATTAATGGAGACTTGCTATCATTGTAATCTGCTGTGAATCCATTTATCGAAATCACAAGACCAAGCGTTAATTTTAATCTTCCTTCAATTTTGCCGCCAAGCTTATACAAATCTCCAAGATCAACAGGTTTCTCCTGCCATTTTGCTTCTAGCAAGAAATCGTTTCCGTCAAAGGTAAATGCACCATCAATCTGTTCTCCAACAATACGAAATGATTCTTTAGGTTCCAAATCGAAGAGCGTAAAGAGACTATTTAAAAACTTTTCAAATGCAAAACCTCTTTTCTGTGCATTTTGTTCCATAACGAGTCGTGAAAAGTCATCTTTTAAAACACTTATCATATTTGAAAAACTTTCTTTTTCTTTCTGCATATTTGAGAACACAGCTTTTCTCTCTTCGGCTTGATCTTTTTCTTCTTTGAGCCGGAAATAGCCAGCGGCATGTTTTCTGAGAGCTTCTACAGAATCTTTTGCCTTCTGAATTTTTAACTCTGGATCATCCCATTGTTTAAGGTGAGTAAAATCATTGAAATGCATCACAACATCAAAGAGGCGAAATAGATCCTTTTCATACAGGTCTGGCCTAGCGACCATGCGATCTATTAGTATTCCGGCGCTTTCAGCTTTTTTATTATTGTCCCAATCTATTGTGGAGATCAGTAATTTGTTTTCGATAGAGTGATAGACAAAACTTCGCAAATCTTGCTTTTTCCAATAGATATTTGTCAGTGCTTCTTTCAGAGCAAGAATTGCATTTGGAGAAAATTGTTTCATACTTACTCCTTTTGTTCAATGCATCAAACCTTCAAGAAATCTCGCTCGCCGTGCGCAGCATCAGTCTAACCAGTTATTAGACAGTTACAGAAATATAGCAGAAAGGTTTAATCTGGTCAATCTCCTAGAAGGATTAGCCAAATAAATATTGACTCAACTATCCCGCATGGCGTACACTATATCGTACGCTTAAAGGAGGTTAAATTATGGCAACTATAACAGCAACCGAGGCAAGGAAAAAATTGTACCGCTTGATAGACGAGGTAGGAGAATCACACGAGGCGATACATATTTCCGGGAAACGTAATGCTGCCGTGATGGTTTCTGAAAGCGATTGGAGCGCTATTCAGGAAACGCTTTATTTGCTTTCGATTCCGGGCATGGGCGAATCAATACGCAAGGGTTTAAAAACACCGGTCAAAAAATGTTCAAAGGAACCTCGCTGGTGATATGGAAGATTGTATACACCAAACAAGCCCAAAAAGACGCAAAAAAGATTTCCGCTTCAGGCTTGCGCCCTAAAGCAGAGCAGTTAATCAAGATATTAGAAAAAAATCCTTATCAGGACCCTCCGCCTTTCAAGAAACTGGTCGGTGATTTGGGAGGCGCATATTCCAGGCGCATAAATATACAGCATCGGCTTGTCTATGAGATTCTTGATGAAATAAAAACAGTTAAAGTAATACGCATGTGGACGCACTATGAATAGATGCCAACGCTGAATTCCTGGGACACCATACTTAATTCTTGCGGATGAGGATTATTTAATTCAGAAACTTCTCTATCTCTTTAATCGCCCTCTCTACTGCCCCTGCTTTTTCATTATATAATTCTTTAGCCTTATTGCCGGTGGCATCTCTTTTTTCCGGAGATTGCAGGAGTTCTTTTAATTTATTGAAAAGGCCTGATTCATCAACTTCTATTGCAGCGCCTTTTTCATAGAATTCTTTTACAAACGGAAAATTCTCCATATGCGGCCCGCATATTACAGGCTTGGCCCAGTACGCAGGTTCCAGCAGGTTCTGCCCGCCATGTGTTATAAAACTGCCGCCCATGATTGCGATGTCACATGCGCCGTAAGTAGATGAAAGCTCTCCCATTGCATCGAGAATGATTATCCGCCCCTCTGCGCTCTGCGCTCTGCTCTCTGCTTTGAGTTCGGACCTTTTTATGTATTTGAGTCCCTTTGACTTTACCAATTCTTCAACTTCCTTGAACCTTTCCGGGTGCCTTGGTGCGATGACTAAGTTTAATTTGGGGAATTCAGTTTTAAGCTTTGCAAAAGCAGCAATGATTAAATCCTCTTCTCCCCTGTGGGTGCTGCCGGCCACAATAACAGGCCGGGCTAATAATTTGGTCCATTCAGGAATATTTTCTGAAGGTTTTGTGTCAAATTTAAAGTTGCCGAGAACCTTTATCTTATCTTCAGGCGCGCCGAGAGCCTTTATCCTTTGGGCATATACGGAATCCTGCATTCCGAAAAGGTCCACACATCCAATAACATCCTTCATGAAAAATTTTATCTTCTTATATCCCTTGAATGAATCATCCGATATCCTGCCATTCATTATCAGTACGGGTATCCCCTGTTTTTTAATCGCCTTGAATAAATTAGGCCAAAGTTCTGTTTCCATTGCAATAAAAAGAGAGGGCTGCAAATTTTTCAGGGCCCTCTTCAGTATAAAGCCGAGATCAAAAGGGAGATATATAACCTTTGTGTTGTCAGGGGTCTTTTCGAACGCAATCTTCTGGCCTGTGTCTGTGATTGTAGAAACAATGAGATTTGCAGAGGGAAATCTTTCCTTGAGCCTTTTCAGTAAAGGGATTGCTGCCATGACTTCACCGACTGAGACGGCGTGAATCCAGACCACCCCTTTCTCCTCTCCTCGGCGAGTCGCCTGAGGCGACCCTCCTTGGCAAGGAGGGGATTGGGGAGGTGGCGTTTTTTCTTCTTTTTCAAAGTTGCCAAACTTCTCTCTCAGCCATCTGCGCCTGAATTCTTTGGGCCTTTTCCTGTATTCAAACGGCAGAAGGAAGAGCAGGGCAATAAGATACAGGGCGCTATAAATCAGTCTTGGAATCATCGAACTGAAGGTCATGGAGTTTTTTGTAGAGGCCGTTTGATGCAAGAAGTTCGTTGTGTGTCCCTGCTTCAACAATCCTGCCCTTATCCAACACTATTATCCTGTCTGCCCTTCTTACAGTTGAAAGCCTGTGGGCAATGACGAAAGTTGTTCTTCCCTCCATGAGTGTTTCGAGGGCTTTCTGTACCATCATTTCAGAGGCTGAATCAAGTGATGAAGTTGCCTCATCGAGTATAAGTATCGGCGGGTTTTTAAGTATGGCCCTTGCTATGGAGAGCCTCTGTTTCTGTCCGCCGGAAAGCCTTATCCCCCTTTCGCCTGTAAAGGTGTTATAACCCTGTGGAAGCTCAAGTATAAAGTCATGCGCAAATGCCGCCCTTGCTGCGCTTATTATCTCTTCTTCAGTTGCCCCTGTCTTGCCATAAGCTATATTGGAGCGGACCGTATCGTTGAACAGTATTATATCCTGACTTACAATGCCTATCAGAGACCTGAGGGACTGGAGAGTAACACTCGTAATGTCAGTCCCGTCTATAGAGATTGTGCCCTGAGACGGATTGTAAAACCTTGATATAAGATCAACAAATGTTGTTTTCCCTGCTCCGCTTTTGCCTACGAGAGCGATGATTTCTCCTTTTTTGGCCCTGAAATTAATGTTTTCCAGTGCATCTTCTTTTGTGCTTTCATATCTGAAAGAGACATTATTAAAGGCTATGTCCTCGTTTATCCCTTTTATCTCTGTCCTGCCTTCAGCCTCTTTTCCCTCGGCAAGCAGTTTATCTATCCTCTCCAATGGCGCCTTTGCCTGCTGAAGGGAATTATTGACCCCTACAAGCCTTTTTGCAGGGGTATAGATCATGAATATTGCCGTAAGAAAGGAAAAGAACTCTCCGGGAGTAATTGCTGACTTTATGACAAGTTTTCCTCCATACAGGAACACGAATGCAATCCCGATCCCGCCGACGAATTCCATCATGATAGATGTGGCCTCGATTATCCTCGTAGACCTCATCAGCTCTCTGTAAAAGTCCTGATTTTTGTCCCTGAAGCGTGATACCTCGTCTTTTTCGCGGCAGAATGATTTAATAATCTTGATGCCCGAGAAGCTTTCAGCAAGTATTTCGGTTATCTGAGATATTTTTTCCTGCGCCCTCATGCTTACGTTTTTAAGCCTTTTGCCGAGCCTTGCTACGGCGTACAGGGCTAACGGCAGAATAATAATTGCTATTAATGTCAGGTCCCATCTCATATACATGGCAATCCCGATAAGCACGAATATGGTGCAGCTTTCCACAAACAGGTCTTTTATCGTGAAGGCAAGCAGCCCCTGAAAAGCGCCTGCATCATTTATTATCCTTGATATCATGGCCCCTGTGGAGTCTTTTCCGAAGAAATTCATCGGCAGGCCGGTTGTATGGTGATAAAGATCGTTTCTGATATCCCTTACAATCTTGGCGCCCGCAGACCTCATCAGATAGGACTGAATAAAAGAAAATACACCTCTGGAAAGATAAACTACAAGTATTGCAGATGAAATCAGCAGCAGGGCTTCGCTGTTCTTCTCCACAAATACCTTATCCACTGCCGGTTTGGCGAGCCAGGCCAGAGAACCATTAAGCCCGGAGACAATGAGACTGCAGCCGCCTGCAAGGGCTATCCTTCCCCAGTAGGGCCTTGAAAGGTTCAGTATTTTTTTAAGGAAATTCATGCTGCCATCTCACATATTATTTCTGCTACTCTCGCTGAAGGCCTTTTGCCTGCAAATATATCCTTTACTGCCCTGAACTGTCCTGTCATCCGGTCTCTGTAATCTTTATCCCGCAGGATCTTCTTTAATTCTGATATGATGTTTTTTGCATTGGCCCCGGACTGAAGAAGCTCTTTTACGACTTCCCTGTCCGTTATCAGATTTATAAGCGAAATATATCGTACATTCACCACTAGTTTAGCAATAAAAAATGAGAGAGGCGAAACCTTATATATCACAACCATCGGTGTTTCAAGGAATGCTGCCTGCAAGGCTGCCGTGCCAGAGGCAATTACAGCCATATCAGATGCTGCAAGCACATTTACCGCATTTTCTTTTTTGATGATTACGCCTTTATTTTTTAACTGCTCAATATAGTCTTTATATTTTCCCATATCAATATTAGGGGCAACAGGCATTATGAACTGACAGTTGTAACCTGAAAGCTCTGAGGCGAAGGTTTTCACCACATCCAGCATGATGGGCAGGAGGCTCTTGAGTTCATGCGGCCTGCTGCCGGGAAGCAGGGCAAGCACCGGTCTCTCAGCTGTTAACCCGAGCGACATTTTCAGTGCAGCCTTATCCTGTTCCATGGATTCTATCTCTTCCATAACAGGATGTCCCACAAATTCGCACTGAGCGCCTGTATCCCTGTATATAGCCTCTTCAAACGGCAGGATAACTGCAATCCTGTCGGATACCTCTGCAATTGTCTTTACCCTTCCTTTGCGCCAGGCCCAGACCTGAGGGCTGACATAGTAGAAGATTTTTATTCCCTTTTCCTTTGCAATCTTTGCCAGACGGATATTGAAGTCAGGATAATCTATGAGGACTATTACCTTAGGAGAGAATTTTACCATTGCACTGACGGCCTTTTTGAAGGTTTCTTTCAGTGCCTTGTAAGATGAGACTACCTCTGAGATGCCGAATGAGCTGGCTATGCCGGATATGAGTTCAACCCCTGCCTCTTTCATCCTCTCACCGCCAATACCGATTATATGCAGGGCGGGGCATCTGGTTTTCAGGGCCTTCGCCAATAATGAGCCGTATAATTCGCCTGAGCTTTCACCTGTGACTATCATGACAGTTTTCATAGTCCTGTCTTATTAACCATTAATTATTTCTGCGATCTCTTTTATTGTTTTTTCCTCAAGCCCCGGGTACATCGGCAATGAAAGGACTTCCCGGGCTGCCTTTTCAGCAACAGGGAAATCTCCTTCTTTATATTCCAGAAAACTTAACGCCTCCTGAAGATGAAGCGGTATCGGATAATAGACAACAGATGAGATGCCGTTATCTTTTAATTTATTCTGTAGCTTGTCTCGTTCAGGAGACATTATTGTGTATTGATGATACACGTGATAACAACCATTTTTCTCCTTAGGGCATTTTACGTTACCTGACAGAAATTTATTGTAAAGGGCTGCATTCAGCCTTCTCTTTGAGTTATAGTCATCAATCCGTTTGAGTTTAATAAGGAGTATTCCCGCCTGTATCTCGTCGAGCCTGCTGTTAAACCCTACGGATTCATGTTTGTAAGCCCCTCCGGAGCCGTGGTTCCTTAACTTTTTAATAGTATTGGCTATAACAGAATCATTAAGCGTTATCATCCCGCCATCACCGTAAGCGCCCAGATTTTTGCTGGGATAAAAACTGAAACATCCCGCGTCTCCAAAGCTGCCGACTCTTTTATTGTTGATAGCAGCTCCGAATGCCTGTGCGCAGTCCTCGATTACTTTAAGGTTATGCTTTCTGGCTAACTTATTTATCTCTGCCATGTCAGCGGGGTGGCCGAATATATGAACAGGAATAATTGCCTTTGTCTTTTTTGTTATCTTTTTCTCTATCAGGCTTACGTCTATGTTTAATGTGTCCGGCTCTGCATCAACAAAAACAGGCGTAGCGCCTGTGTAAATAACGGCCTCGGCAGTTGCAAAGAACGTGAACGGTGTTGTGATAACCTCATCTCCCTCTCCGATGCCCAAGGCATCAAGGCTGAGATGGAGGGCATCTGTGCCTGATGCAACGCCTATTGCAGCAGCGACGCCGTGGTAGTCCGAGATCTTTTTTTCAAGCTCAGAGACCTTGGGCCCGAGTATATAGTGCGAACTCTCCAGTATCTCTGTCAGCATCTCAAAGACCTCTTTTTTAATTTCAGTAAATTCTTTTTTTAAATCAACCATTGGGATCATTAATTATCTCTCCATTTCTTAGACAGGTTAACCTTTACCTGTTTTTATTTTCTCTGTTATATCCAGAGCTATTTTCAGCGCGTTCCTTCCTTCTGTGCCGGAAACCTTAGGTTTATTTCTTCGCTTTATGCAATTTATAAAATCAATGAGTTCTTCTTTTAAGGGCTCTTTCTTTTCCGGCTGTATTACATCAAATGCTATATCTCCTGCCTTTTTGAAATAAGACCTTACTTCAGAGGTCTGATAATCAACAGACAGGTAAGAGTCTTTCTGGTAAATTTTCAGCCTTCTCTGCTTTTCAGGCGAGAGGCGGCTTGCAGTTACCAATGCTGCACAGCCATTCTCAAACTCAAGCCAGGCCTTTGCAACATCCACAGTATCTGTAAGAACGCTTGCGCCTGTGGCCTTTATATCCCTGACAGGAGATGACACAAAACTAAGTATAATGTCTATATCATGTATCATCAAGTCAAGTGTTATATCCACATCAATACCCCTGCCTAAAAAAGGGGAAAGCCTTTCTGCTTCAAGGAACCGCGGTTCTTTTATCATTCCTGATACAGCGACCACAGCCGGGTTATATCTCTCGAGATGCCCGACCTGGAGTATGAGTTTCCTTTTCTCAGCCTCATCAATAAGCGCGTCAGCTTCAGAAACAGTGGTGGTTATCGGTTTTTCAACGAGCAGGTCTTTGCCCGCATTCAAACAGTCCAGCGCTATCTTATGATGATAGATAGTAGGGGTGACAATACTGACTGCATCGAGCTTGTCAATAATATCCCTGTAATCAGAATATGCCTTGCAGTTATATTCATCTGCAAGTTTCTGTGCCTTTTCCAGGTCAGTATCAATAAGGGCGACAAGCTCTGCCCCCTCGATCTCTGAATAGATTCTTGCATGATGCCGGCCGAGATAGCCTGTTCCTATAACACCAACCTTAATCGGCACAAAAGTCCCCCTTCATAAAAGTATCTGATATTTTGCACTAAATGAAGATATTTGGGCAAGGGCAGGGTGTCTATG
>ERZ1292633.594-Hain-H41-02um-R1-594-length-41659-cov-6_pt1 | contig 41659 bp, 46 predicted proteins | sample MGYA00564406_ERZ1292633 | MGnify/ENA primary metagenome ERZ1292633 (study PRJEB36523, sample SAMEA6512639) | groundwater metagenome | collected 2019-01-08 | study: AquaDiva: Metagenomics assemblies of 32 groundwater samples | reverse complement strand
AATCTGAGAGATCCACAATCTCTCGTGCTAACCATTACACTATAGACACCATATATATTAATGCGGGTTGATTATATTATATTTTAAGGAAAAAATCAAGCCTTGCTCTCTGACAAAACCAATTTATAAGTATTTATAAATATCATGACTGCCAATCGAGAGAAAAAGAATATCGCCATTTTCCTGTCGTTCAAAAATGATTCGATAACTGCCGGTGATTGATATGGTCCAGATACCTCGATACTTGCCGTGCAATCCGTGCAGACGAAGCGAAGGGTGTAGCGGATTATCCTTGAAAATATTTTCTTTATTTATAGCTTGTTTGGTAATGAAAGCGGGAAGTTTTCTCAGTTGTTTTTTAAATAAGTTTGTATAATGTATTTCTGCCACTATCATATTTACTTTAGAAGATCGGCCATGGATTTGGCGACAATACATTTACCTTCTTTATACTCCTTCCGACCCTGCTTTATATGCTTCCACAATTCTTTGTCCGATATTGTATCATGGTCGGACTCAACCAGATGTCTTACATAGCCACTCACCGAAACAAAACCCTTTTTTTTTGATAGGGATTTTATTTCTTTGGTTACCTGCATTGGAAGCGATAAACTTAGCACCTGGCGCATACGATTTAAATCGTAAATTAAATATATTCAAATTGTAATACATCTGTAATACAATGTCAATATCTTATCTAGCGGAAACGCGCTCCTTAAAATTTCGAAGGAGGTAATCAGCAATCTTGCTATTACCCGGCGCGAGCTGGAGCGTCCGGTGCGATAGGGAAATTCGGTCCAACTCGGCTTGCCCCAGGCAATCCCTCACCTTCTGCGCGATGTGAGCGGGTCGCGGCTCGTACCAGCCAAGATTATTCTTCACCACGAATTCCATCGTGCCTTTCTCTTGCCCATATATATAATGAGTGATGAGCAGGGGCTTCCGATTCATGAGAGTTTCGAATACTACGCCGGCACCGGCCTTGCCGATCACCAGATCAGAGACAGCAATCAACTCTGAGACGTCTTTCACATATCCAAGCACTACCGCGCGCCCGGGATATCGATCGACCAACGCTCGCACCTTCCCCTCGAAATTTTTATTGTTACCACAAACTATCAGCAGATTGGCATCAATCGAATCCTTCAAAATGGCGGCGATAACCCCCACACCGCCTGGCAAACCATTTCCTCCCCCGATAATCAAAATTGTTTTTTTCTCTTTGGCAAGGCCGTGCTTCTCCTTGACCAAAGCGGCCGCCGATTCATCCAACTTTACGAGCTGGTGATTAATAATGGGCGGCAAAACTTTGATATTGCTTTCCGGCACGCCTCCTGCCAACGCAAGCTTCTTGGCCTGTTCGGAATACACAACGTAATTAATTTCCGGGAAGAAGAACCATGGCGAAGGCGCGCTGAACGGCTCTGTCACTGCCACCGTGATCGGGATGGAAATTTTCAGCTCCGCCATCGCCCGGATCAGCGATGAAACAAAAAAATGCGTCGCGACGATGGCGTCCGGGCGATCGAGCACTAACTTTGCCTTGATCGAGGTTAGTGTAAAATAATCAACTAATTTATTTTGAAACCTAACAACCGACCTAATTTTATTCAATTCGTACAAGAACGAATAAAGCCACGGCGCGCGATGTACCAGCAGCGCATAGCCGTCATCGATCGCATACCTAAAAAAAAGTTCGGCCTTCTCAGCCAAATCAACTAACTCAACCTTCTCCCCCGGATAAGATTTTCGAAATTCAGAAGCTAGCGCCTCGGCCGGAGCCTTGTGCCCCCCGCCGGCCCGGACGTAGCAAAGCCAAATACGCATATAATTTTTCCCTTCATTTCAAAATCTTCTACCATGGCGTAAAGCCGGAGGGTGTGTTGCCACTCGTGCTATTGCCGAGATTTCTCCCCAGTGCCAGATTCGTTACCAGGATCGTGATACCATAGGCCGCGAGAATTATGATGAGGCCGAGAGTGGAATTAAAAATTGTCCGCTTTGAGGTCTGAATCTGTTCCTCGTTGCCACCAGCTGTCATCCATTGGTAGCCGGCGTAGACCATCAAGCAGAAAATTATCGTCGCGACGAGACTCATCGCCAGACGAATTATGTTCGAGACGATAAGCCTGGCATCCACTGCCTGGCCATATCCGGCGCCAGTCGGGCCGGCCGCATAGCCAAGCTGTTGCCAGGCATCGGAAATCGGGCCATAGTCTGCGGCATTCGCCAGAGGCGCGAGAATAAAAGCTCCAAGCGCCAAACTGCTTAATATAAAATATTTCAGTTTCAACATAAACAAAAAATATTACGGCGTTCCACCCCCGACCGGAGCGCTGAATGTAGTCGATTGGGCGGTAAACATCAGAACAAATGCGGTGATACTGTACGCGGCCACCACGATTATCATCCCGATGACGGCGGTCTTCAAAATGTCTTTTGACTTAGTTACTTGATCCTCATTCCCTTCCGCCGTCATCCAGAGGAAGCCGGCATAGACCGTAAGCGCGAAGAAGATTGTGCCGACGAACCCGAGCACTATCTTGATAATTCGGCCGAGTGTTGCGGACAGTGTAAATTCATTCACGCCCTCGGTAGCCAGGCCAGCTTTACAAGCAATCTGCTCCTGCAAGCTTCCCTCGGTACAATTCGCGGCCAGAGCCGGACCGGCCACACTAAAAAGTAAGGCGGACGCTAGAAGATAAAATTGAAAAAATTTTGCCATAATATTATTTAATTACGGAGCTACACAGCAAAATTCACTTCCGCTACACTCATATTTGTTAGGATTTTGTTGACCTGCGGCACAATTCGAAGTGCACGTCCCACCAGCTGCACTGGCGCAAGTATCTGACGATCCTCCCGCCGCCCCTCCCACCTTACTCGTCACAAACGCCGTGATCGCATAAGCCGCCATCACGATGAAGAGCCCAATCACAGCTGCCTGAATAGTGTCCTTGGCTTTGGTAACTCTATCTTCATTGCCCTGCGCCGTCATCCACATCACACCGGCATAAACGGTGAACAATAAGAATACTGTACCGACAACTGACAATATTCCCTTTACTACTGTCCCGACCGTAGTCGCGAAGTCGCCCTGAAGGCCTGTAGGCCCAATCGCAGTCGTCAAATTTGTGGTGGCTTTATCAAGCGGACCGGCCAGCGCCGCTCCAGAAACTAATAAACTGCCGGACACCAACAAAGTTAAAAATATTTTTTTCATACAATATAAAAATTTTATTTCCATTCACAACAATTATTGCCGTTATTTGCGGAACACGCTCCCTGCGTCTTATAGTCGCTGCAAGTCACCTGATTAACCGAACATCCGGAAGGCGGCGTCAAATCTACATCAACACAACTTCCGGAACCACTAGTGTCGCCCGGCGCCAGATTTGTAAACACAAAATTCGTAATCGCATAGGCCGCGAGCACGATGATTAGGCCGATGGTCGCGGAGATGATGGTCGATTTCGACCGATCAACTTTCTCAGAACTTCCCTGCGCCGTCATCCATTCGAATCCGGCATAAAAAATTAATGCAAAGAAAACAATCCCGAGCAATCCGAGTATCACCCCCACCACTGCTCCCACCACCTCAGGTACCGTACTAGCGCCGGCAACTTTCTCTGGGAGAAGCCCTTTCGTAGCATCCAGGGTAGCCTTGGTGCCGTAATCCGCGGCCATCGCGCCAACGGGCAACATGAACACGGCCAGAGCTAAGGCGCTGAAAACTTGAATTTTTTTAAGATTTCCTACCATATTAATATAGAAAGTAGTATATGAACGGTAAACTACTATTTACTATTTACTATTTACTATTTCCCCCCAGCCCCTACACCGTCGCAGTCGTCAGACTCTCCAACACAAACATCGTAATCGCGAAAGCTGAAAGTATGATCCCGAGGCCAACCACGCCGGAATATATCCACGACTTGGCTTGGCCAATCTGATCTTCGTTGCCGCCGGCCGTCATCCAAAGATAACCGCCGTAAAGGACGATGACCAAAAATATCGTACCAAGCAGGCCGAGCGCGATCCGCACAATCTGAGCCACCATAATGCGAGGGTCAAGACTGCTGAAGCCGGCGGTAGCGGGATACCCTGTCCCGAGATCGGGGCCTTGAAAACCGCCACTTACAGCCAAGGCCGGGGATTTCGAAAAGGCAATGCCGAGAAGCATCAAAAATAGAAAGCTGATAATTATAAATAGATTTTTTTTCATAATCACAGAACTTACTTCGTGGTTCGAATCCCCGCTTGGGCGGGGTAGGGGTGGGTTCGCCAACGATTAACCAACCCACCCCCGGCCTTGAGGCCGACCCCGCCCGAGCGGGGAATATTCGAAATGACAATTTAATAGCGAACTATAATTTCTACTTTAAAAACTATAATCCGCTCCCCATTCGCCCGTCCGCCAGCGGCGGGCAGATGAATGGGAGCAGTAAAATTTTAACCTTTGGTAGCTGCGACGAGCTGATTGATAACGAAGGTAGCAATACCGTACGCTGACAAGATAATCGCAAGACCAATAACGCCGGAGAAAATCCACGACTTGGCTTGGCCAACCTGTTCTTCGTTGCCGCCGGCCGTCATCCAGAGGAAACCGCCGTAAAGAATAATACATACCACGACGATACCGAGGAGCGACATCGCTACTCTGATAATCTTGGCGATCGTCACGCGGATGTCGGCGCTAGCAAGGCCGAGCTCGGGCTGGATGGTACTTGGCAATAATTCACTGGAATTAAGATCTACTGCGAGAGCCGGAGCGGCCGAAAGCAGGCTCATCCCCATCACCATGACGGAAACCAAATTTTTCATTTTGTTCATATTTCCACCCCCCTTCGAATGTTGATTCTTTGCATACAAGAAAAATATTTTAGCCTTTCGTAGCCGCGACGAGCTGATTGATGACGAAAGTGGCAATGCCGTAGGCTGAAAGAATAATAGCAAGACCGATAATTCCGGAGGTAATCCACGACTTGGCTTGGCCAACCTGATCTTCGTTGCCGCCGGCCGTCATCCAGAGGAAACCGCCGTAAAGAATAATACATACCACGACGATACCGAGGAGCGACATCGCTACTCTGATAATCTTGGCGATCGTCACGCGGATGTCGGCGCTAGCGAGGCCGAGCTCGGGCTGAATAGTGCTGGGCAATAATTCACCAACCGAAATCTCGCCGGCCGCAAAAGCCGGAGCGGTGGAAAGCAAGCTCATCCCCATGACCATCACGGAGACTAAATTTTTCATTTTGTTCATATTTCCACCCCCTTTCGAATGTTGATTTTTTGCATAAATTTTCTGTCATCTCGTAGGTCAAATCCCCGCTTGGGCGGGGTAGGGGTGGGTTGGCAAACATTTCGAACCCACCCCCGGCCTTGAGGCCGACCCCGCCCGAGCGGGGAATATTCGAAATGACAATTTAATAGCGAACTATAATTTCTAACCCTAGAAACTATAATCCGCTACCCAATTCGCAAAAAGTAAATTGGGCGCAAGATTTAATTACGTTGTAGCAGTAATCAATTGATTGATCACGAAAGAAGCAATCCCGTAGGCTGAGAGGATAATAGCGAGACCGATAATACCGGAGAAAATCCATTTCTTGGCTTCGCCAACTTTCTCGTCGTTGCCGCCGGCTGTCATCCAGGTGAAACCGCCGATAAGGACGATCACGACCGCGATAATACCGAGGAGGCCCATGGCCACTCTGATAATCCTAGCGACCGTAACGCGTACGTCCGCGCTCGACAGGCCGAGCTCGGGCTGGATGTTGCTTGGCATAACTTCACCAGGAGTAAGCTGCGCCAAGGCAGGGGCCGCGGAAAGCAGACTCATCCCGATAGCCATGACGGAAACTAAATTTTTCATTTTGTTCATATTTCCACCCCCTTTCCGCATTTATTTTTTGACATACATTTCTTACTATACTGCGAATAGTATAACATAATACATTTATAGGCGCAATTCTTATTTTCCCGATAATAAATCCGTTAGCGTGTTAATCAAAATATAAGCGGAGAAGATGACCGCGACGCCAATGAGAGCCCAGATCATCGTAGCTGAGCCCTTCTTTATTTGTTCTTCCTTGCCCGCCGAAGTCAGCCACAGAAATCCGCCCCAAATCAGCATGAGAAGCGTAATCGAACCCAAAATTCCGAGGACGCCTTTGATGATTGTGCCGATGATTACCTTGGCATCGGTAGATTCGCTCGCCAGGGGATTCTCGAGGCAGACTGTCCCGTCCGGCGTGTTTGGCGGACAAGGTGGCGGGGCGAAAGCCAATGCCGAAAAAGGATTTAGGATATAGAATATAGAATATAGGAAGGCGAAGATAATAAGTGATTTCATAAAATATATGCCAGTGAAAATTACAAATTTCAAATTACAAGTTCCAAATAAATTACAATTTTTTAAAATACGTTTGAAATTTCAAAATTCGGATTTGATATTTATTTGGAACTTGTAATTTGTTATTTGGTGCTTTTACGTTCCACTACTAATACTTGAAAACACAAAATTCACCACAATATAACTAATCAGCATCGCTGTAGCGCCGAGCGCCGCCCAAATCATAATTTTTTTCGATTTCTCTACTCGCTCGGTATTGCCCTGCGCGGTCATCATCATAATACCACCATACAGCACCATCACGAACATTATCGAACCCATGAACCCAACCAAGCCTTTGACCGCGATGCCAATAATTTCCGCGGCATCTGTGGTGGGGAGTTGACTGAGGGTGCTCTGCGCCTTTAACTTTAATTCGGGCAACGGATTGTTCGCGCCTTCTGGAGCCTCGGGGGGATAAAAAGGAGAAGGTGATTTTTGACGATTAAACTCATCAACAAGCCCGTCGCAATTTCCGTCCAAATTGGCCCAAGAGCAGCTGCCATACGGCTTTGAAGCGTTGGAAAAATTATTACAATCCAACTGAGCCAGCGACTGGCAAGATGCATTACCATCTTTTACACAATAACATGCCCCAGTCGCACTCGCTTGACCTGTCGGAAATAATATAACAAATATAAAAATAAGAATCAGAAAATATTGTAATTTAAAAAGTTTTTCAAAAAATTTCATACTAAAGAAGCGTATAACCGGACTTAATCCCAACCACCGTCCCCAAAAATCGCACCAACGCATACCCGCTAAATGCTATCACAATACCTATTACTGCGTTAATCAATATCGCTTTGCCATGCGTGATCCGCTCCGGATTGCCCTGCGAAAGGATAAATACAAATCCGCCATAGACGAAGAATAGCAGCGCGACGCCGCCGATGATGCCGAATAGATACTTAACCATATCGAGAGCCAGGGAGATGAAGACTGTGACATCGTAGCAATCCTTATCCATATCCTTCTGTCCGCATTTGGAAATAAGCGAACTAAGGGTGGACTTCGGCTGATCGGGAGGTGCATACTTGCCCGTAGGCCCAAAAAAAGTTCCTCCAGCCTTTTTGTTATTCCAGTCAAGTACGGCGGCATCACAAGTCGCCGGATCATTCTCCCATTTTGAATTAGGTGCTGCGCATGTGGGATCCGTAATGCAATCCACCACGCCGGCCGCATCATCTTTCGATTTGCAAGTTGGATTTCCATCCTGATCAACACAAAAACAGGCCGCGACCGACGCTGCCTCAACTTTCCTAATCTGAAGAACGGTTGCCAGCAAAATCAGACCGAAACCAAATAAATAAAATTGTCTTTTTATCATACTAAAAAGTTTGATTCACCCGATTCGCTCCGCGATTTAATATTTCCGAATGAGCCTTAAGGATATCCGCAGCGGTACCCGACAGCAGCCAGTCATGAGACATATCCTGAATCGCTTTGTCAGCGGCCACGAAATCCCGGCCTCGATACCAATTCTCCGCCGTCAGAAGCTGTGAGGCAAATGGCGCGAGCTCCGGCAGCTTATTCTGATCCGCGATATTGCTTCGGAGGGCGGTAGGCCGACCGGATGATTGCAGATAGAGTTTGTTGGCGCTGGAATGAGCGAGATAGTCGATGAGCGACCACGCCTCATTGCTATGTTTGGATTTCAGCAATACCGATTGCAGAGAATAATCAGCCACATTGACCGGGCTGTCCTCGACCAGCTGGAGCATCGGCAAGATGTCGAAATTTAGCGATGGCGCGCGCGCCTTGATGATCGGGAGATCGCGATTCATACCGAAGAAGAATGCCACCTGGCCGTTTACGAAGCTATCGAGAGCATTCGGCATCTGCTCATTCCAGGTATAAGTATCACGGGCGGGATTGGCGAAGTCGGTATAGAAATTCATCACCCTTCCGGCCGGAGTCTCCGCGCCACTCGGCGTATTTCGGGGCGGAATATTGAATAGCGCCTGACCGGAATTCGTGAAGGGCAATTTACTTTGGGTAAATAAAATATAAAGCAGATCACTGCTACCGGGAATATTATATCCCGTGCCGAGCGCCGCGCCGGCCTGAATAATTCGGCCGGAAGTTTTGTCAAATTTGCTTAGGATTTTTACATCCGCCGAGAAGTCCTGCCAATTCTTGGGTGGCTCGGCAATGCCGGCCCGATCGAGGAGATCCTGATTATAATAAAGCGCCATCACGTCGAGCGAGAGCGGCAGGCCGTAAATTTTGCCATCCCTCACCGCATCCTTCGCCACGGTCTGAACATATTCCCGGCCAAGCTGATCCATAGTTAATAGCGCGTGATCATTGTTGATGACGTTGACCGTATCGCTCATCTGACCTTGGGTAATCTGGACGAGGGTATCCTTCACACCACTCGGCATCGGAGTGAGCTTGCTTAGATACTTACTGATATCCTTCACGTCCACCGAGATAATATCCGGTCCGCGATCCTCGGCTAGAGCATCCAGCAGGCTGGCATAGATCTCATCGGCGCGAAACTGTCTGATGTTAATAGTGAAATAAGGCCGAGCCGCGCGAAATTGGCCAACCATATTTTGCAGGGCGGCCAGATCATCTGATACGGTCCAATATTCAAGCGTGGCCGGCGGGACAGGCTGAGCCGGCGGCTTACAGCCGAAACCGGCCAACAGAAGCAGGGAAACTCCACTGAAAATTGTAAATAATTTTTTAAATTTTTTTATCATAATTTTCTTATATCGCTTCGCTGATTCCCCGCTCGGGCGGGGTCGGCCTCAAGGCCGGGGGTGGGTTCGAAAACGGTGGCCAACCCACCCCTACCCCGCCCAAGCGGGGATTCGAACAATTTGCTATTTCAAAATCTCTGACAGGTATTTTTTAAATTCCGGTCCAAGCTTCGCATCACGCAATGCAAAATCAACATTCGCTTTCAAATAACCAATCTTCGAGCCGGTGTCATAATATTTGCCGTTGACCTTGCAACCGTAAATCTTCCGCTTCTTCAATAATTTGAATAACGCGTCTACCAGCCACAGCTCACCGCCCTTGCCGAGCTTCGTCTTCGTGAGGGCGTCGAAGATGTCCGGCGTGAGGATGAAGCCGCCAAGGCTGGCGAGGCAAGATGGCGCTTTGCCGGGCTCCGGCTTCTCGATAATATTCTTCACCTGCACCACGCCCTCCTCAACCTCAACTCCATCTATAATACCATACTTTGACACTTCTTCCTTGCCCACCTCGTAGGCCGTGAGTACCGGATCGCCAAATTTCTCATAAACATCAAGCAGCTGTGCCAGGTGCGGCCGCTCCGGAGTATAGAAAAATTCATCTCCCCACATCACGGCAAATGGCTGATCGCCAATGATATCTTTGGCGCAGAGCACCGGCGTGCCATTGCCATACGGACCCTTCTGCCGGATAAAAATAAAATTCGCCATGTCCGCGATTTTTTTTATTTCTTCGGCTTGCTCCTCTTTGTCCTGCTTCTTCAGCCAATTTACCAATTCATAATTCGGGCTGAAGTGATCCTCGACCGCGCGCTTGCTAGGGCCGGTCACCATAATAATATCAGTGATGCCTGCCTTCACCGCGTCCTCGACCACAATCTGGATGATAGGTTTGTCGACGATCGGCAACATCTCCTTGGGCTGAGCTTTCGTCGCGGGGAGGAATCTCGTGCCGAGCCCGGCGACGGGGATGACGAGTTTTGTGACTTTGGACATAATTCAAGAGAACATTAAAACATGAGAACAAAAGAACATAATAATGTTTGGACACATTATAACAAACTATCAGAGGTTAAAGCAAACGATAAGAAATATCCGCCAAAGGCGGACCCGCCTCTGGCGGGAAAAGAAAGAAGCCGGCACCCGCGTTGCTATGCGGGGGCCGGCTCGGACTTTATGGTATTTGTACCACCACTGCATCTACTTGACGGAACACGCCTCGGTCGGTGGCTTAATCTCAAGACACTTGACTAGTTCCGGGCGCTTGTCCCTTAAGAACAGGATCGTTTTCCGAACATACTCCTCGGTAGTAATCGACCCATCTCCTCCCTTGGACAAGTAATTCGGCTTGCCGCTATGCCAGCATGCCAAAACTGCGCAAGCGTTGTGATACTGGTCCCAATATCTACCTTCCTTACAAGACGTGATCAATTTCTGCCACGTACTGCTGGCTCGAAACTCCGCAACTGAAATCTCTCGCCCGAGACACTGCCGGCTCCACTCCGGGATATTGTCGGGCATGATCTGGGTGAATCCGCTCGCTCCGATCGCGTTTTGCGCCGCATAATTCAGCCGCCGATTCGTCTCCAAACTTTCGGTGGCCGCGACGATAAACGCTATGTTTTCGTTGTCATAACGCGAACGGGCACGCTCATCTCGCTGCCGAGGCTGCTCCGCCGTCAGAGGCACAGACACTTCAGACCTCACCGTACCTTTCTGCTTGGTTTGGCTGTCAGCACAGCTCGAGATGACTGCCAACAATGCGACACAGCCTGCCGTTTGTCTTGTAATCACGTTTTATCCTTCGGACCATGTGGTCCATTGGGGGATTGAATTGCAAAAGAGCTTTTGGCTAATCCATCGCTAACCTATGCGATAAACTAGACTTAGAAGTCTACCATAAAATGAGCAGTTTGTCAAGAGGTAACGAGACCAAAAAAACTGCATAATTAATGCAGTTTTAACGGAAAATTACCCGAGTAAATTTCCAACCCACCCCTACCCCGCCCAAGCGGGGAATAACTCGAGTTTGAAATTTGTCATTTGGATTTTGAAATTTCTTTAATGCACCTCTTCCCAGCTACTAATGGCATAGATCGAGCTGTGTGGAAATCCTAGCGGCGGATTATTCGTCAGATGATTATCATAGGTAGAGCTCACGCTTTCAAAGCCGGATACGATGGAGCCGCCCTGAGAGACATAATGCCAGGTCCAAGCTCCGGCCGAGGCGATCGAGCCGTAGAGGTTCAGCTGGTCCCTCTTGTCGCCGGAATAATAATAACGTTTGGCAGCGCCATTGCCGGTGAAGAGAGCGCCGTCCAGCGTGAGAGTCTCGGGCACGTCATGCGGAATAATAATGTCCTGCCCGGAGACTAATCCAACATTGCTCGAACCATCTCGCTTAAAATAAGTAAAATTATTATTAAAAATAATATCTTTCCCGTTGGCGACCCCGACTGTCACATTACCATTCACAACTCCATCCACCCAGGTGGTATCATCAACATAAATTAGACCGTTGCTCGGTAACGGGTAGGTGGTGCCCGCATCGGTCGTCTTCACATCCACTGTGAACCAGACATTATTATCACCATCCGGATCGTCGCCCTTGTATGAGTTTACCGCGTTAACTTTCGAGGCGGTAAAATTGCCGTCCGAAGTAAAGTGCAACAGCCAGCCATATTTGCCCGATGATGAGAAATACGAGCCGTCGCCATAAGCTTGAGCGCTTGCTTTGATAAGAGTCAGCGCTTCCGTGCCGCCACTGAAATCTTCCGCCGGCACCGGGAAACTCCAAAACGTCTCCGGTCCGCCCTGCCCCCAGATACCCGGCTTCGTTTCATTCTGACAACCACTGCCATGGATCGGCGTACACTCATATTCCAATACTGCGCTTGTGACCGGCGCGTCAGTGGTGCCATCGAAGCGAACGCCGCTATTGGAATGTAATTTACCGTGAACCACATCATCATTTCCGATCCAGACGGAGGTGTTGCTGACATAGGCATAGTCTGTGAGCGAGTGTGGAGTGAACTTCGCCCGGATCGTGCGCCGGCTCTGCGTCTGGTTCGATAGCCAGCCAGTCGATTCGACGATCGCTTGCGTCGAGGTGCCGCTTGGCGCTGTAATAATCAATGAAAAATAACCGATCACATCGCCGTTATTATTTTTGAATTCATGGACGTATGGCTGAGGCGTCGTGGTCCCATCGGTGAAATCCAGACCGTTCTTGGCGAGATGCCAGACATAATAATTTATCCCTGACTCGGCGATCTGAAAAGCTTTCTCGCGATTCTCGCGATAGACCGTCGCTTTATATTCAGAAGTAGTATACGTGGCGGCGATCGTGACCACGAAAGAGAAAGCCAACGCGCCAAAGACCATGACATAGAGGAGGATACTGCCTTCGTTTCGTAGACTTGCGAGTCGTTCGATTCCCCGCTTGGGCGGGGTAGGGGTGGGTTGGCCAACGTTCACCAACCCACCCCCGGCCTTGAGGCCGACCCCGCCCAAGCGGGGACTCCTCGAACAAAAAAATTTATACATAAAAAATTATTTATCTTTCAAATTTCGCAACTCCACCGCGGCCTGGAGCAGGAGCACGACCGGCGAACTGGATGGGCTTTTGTCGATCCGGAGATTCATTGATACGACGCGAACTTTGGCGAGGTCAATCGGGTAGGATAAGGGTGGCGTCGAGGTGACGGCGAAATCTCCATCATAATAATAAAATAATGAGCTGGTGCCGTTGTTCAAAATATCGACCACCGTGCTCGTCGCTTCGAAAGCCGTATTGTAAGTCAGCGGACTACTGGTCGGCTCCGTTATTCCTTTGATAAGCTCCCGGCCGGAAAGGGAATACCGTACGCGCTCGATATAGCTATCATTATCAATATTGGAATAAAAAATAACTTCCGTACTACTCGCCTCCTCGACCGGGAAGGCGCCGATGCTCGAATAGCTGGCAGAACGCATCTCTGCCACGAAATCCTGCAGTACCTTCCTGCCCTGCCGCTGAGCATCAAGCTGATTAAAAACTATGTTGGTGGATTTGAACGCGGTGAGAAAAATCTGGACAATGACGGCGTTAAATAAAACAAAAATGCCGATAGCGACAATAATTTCCACCAAGGTAAAGCCGGATTTATTTTTTCCCGCCCAAGCGGGACCCCGTTTGCGGGAATTAATTATTTTCATGGCGATAAATTTATAGTCGTCACCACATTGCCTCCGACCTGCACCGTTCCGGTCGCCGTCGTGTAGCCGGCCTTGCTTACAGTCAAGGTATAGGTGGACGAAGAGAAACCGTTGAAAAATACTTGCCCGGGAGCGAGACAACTATTGGTATAAGTGAATGAAACATCCGAGACATCCGGCGAAAAATCGGTATTGGCGGTACTCAGAAATAATTTGTAACGCGCGTAACGATTGCCATTCTCACCGCTATATATAGTAGTGTTGGTCGGCGTATAATAGGAAGTGACGAGGCCGTCCGGACCGCGAAAATCCCAGCTCGCGGGCGAGCTAGAGGCGCTTGTGGCAAATTGAAGCTGGACCGGGACGTCTCCGGTGGAGGTGGACTGGAACATCGGCGTCACCGTAATGTTATTAAAATTTACCGGCGCGCCGGTATCGAAAGTTGAAGATTCAAGGTAACCATTCCAAGCATAATCCTGACCGGTCTTCCTGAGCAAGACATTGCCTGATGGCTTATTATTTTCAATCAAACTATCATCCGCGAAATATTTTGTCGTATTGGAATAATCTACCTGGTTGCCGCCTCCCGACCAGTCGGTCTGCAGGATGAAGCCGAGGCCGGTCATGCTGGTCTTATCCACCGATCCGCCGCTCAGATTTATCGTCGCTCCGGAGATTGGCAAGCCGGATGAAGCGTCCTTCACTTTCACCAGGATAGAGTTGGATACATGCGGACTCGTCAAAATATATACATCCTGACTGCTGTTCGGCAAAATTGTTATCGGCGAGAGCGGAATTGTGCCGGCGATATCATAGGTCGTGCCGGTAGCAGTGATTGAATACGTGTCCCACTCCAAATCTGTCAGATTATAGAGGCCGTCTCCATCGGTAGTAATTCTTTTGTTAAATTTATAGACTGATGGATTTGAACCGATCAGCTTCGCACCCTTCAACACAAATGGAACCGAGGGGATAGTGTCGCAAGTGCTGGTAATCGTATGAAAATTTATACTGCTAACTTGATCAATCGCGAAACTCATCGACGTAATATTGTGACTCGTAACGCTGGCGGGAAGCTTCGTGGGATTGGGATTGGATGATTTGGAAGTAGTGGTAAAATCACTGGAGTAGCCGCTCTTGGAAATAAAAATTTTGTAGGAGAGGGTGCCGGTCGGAGTCTCTACCAATTTGTACCAGCCATCGTTGCCGGTTAAGTCATCCAAAGATATTGTCGGACTTGTCGAAGCATTAATTATGCTGGCACTTGCCTGATCCACCGCCAGTCCATTCGCATCGACGACGTGGATAAATAATGAACCCTTATTGGTACTCGTCTCGGAATACGTCTGCGCGAACTGCGCCGTAAATGTTAATGGCGCGAGCGGCACGCGGCCCCGAAAATTTATATTGAGTTCGACTAATTTATAATCATCAGGCGCCAGGTCGACTGGATTCCCCCCGGCGGTGCCATCGAACGGATCATCCACATAGCGCACGGTGGTTGTAACGGTGAAGCTGACGCCGTTCCTGGTCAGAGTTTTCACATGATTAAGCACGCCACTCGGCACGCCATTTTTCAAGCCGACGTCGTCGTAGGCCAGACTTTTGATACTCTCGATCTCATCGTTCAGAATCGCTGTCTCGAGAATTCTGATGCGTGATTGATATACACCCTTGAATACAAAAGTTAACGACCCATAAATGCCGATGGCGAATATCAAAAAGACCCCGATAGCGACGGTTGTTTCTATCAAAGTATAGCCGCGAACGTTGAACTTTTTTTTCATGCTTATATTATAGCACGAAGAAGATGAAATCCGAATTGTTTATTACCCTTGAACATACAACATTTCGCTCTCCACTGGCGTTATCTCGCTCCTCCCCCTTTCCAAGGGGGAGTTAGAGGGGGTTTGCCGTCCTATGCCTGTTGACGACGATCGATTCGGGTCACAAAGGACGGCAAACCCCTCCTCGCCTCCCCTTGGAAAGGGGAGGGGGCGAAACACATTAATGCTCTTGATTTTCAACAAATCAAATGCTAATATGCCCATACTTTTATTTGGTCCAGTGGCGGAATTGGTATACGCACAGCACTTAAAATGCTGCGCCGCAAGGCATGTGGGTTCGACTCCCACCTGGACCACAAAAAATCAGCCTCTTCTGGAAGCTGATTTTTTAATCTTAACAACAACTATTTTAAGTAAGTTTCTTCTCGCCAACTTTCGCCTTTATCCCCGAAAGCGGAATGATGGCATAAAAGGTCGAGCCGACATTCTCCTTCGAAGTGAACCAGACATCGCCACCAAGATTTCCGAGGATTGATTTGACGATGTATAATCCAAGACCGCTGCCGCCGCTAAATTTTGCCATTGCATTGTCGGCTCTGAATAGTTTGGTAAAAATCTTGCTTTGTTGTTTCTTCGGAATACCACAGCCGTTATCCGCGACCATCAGAGTGATACTGTTATTGACAAGCGCTCGACCGCCGAATTTTTGCCCCTTCGATTTCGATGAAACTTCAATCTTGATTTCTCCTCTATCCGAAGTGTAATGAATAGCGTTAGTGAGCAAATTTTGTATAACCATGCGGAACAAACCGGCGTCAGTGGATGCTACTAGTTTTGATTTTAAATATTTTTGCTTTAGATGCAAGCTATTGGCGCTAATCTCAAATTTCAATTCCTCGACTACTCCTCGCGCCAGGGCAATAATGTCGACTCGAGTAGGGGTGACTGAGAAGTTACCAAGATCGATGCGTGATACATTCAAAAATGAATTAACTAACTTCAACATCTGTTCGCCTTCATTTCGCAAATCAGTAATAAACCCTCTCTGCTTTTCCGTTAACTTCTCGCCGCTTTCATCAAGCAATATTTCCGTCAGCCATTTGATGGCGGTGGGTGGAGTTTTTAGTTGATGGGCAGCCAGAGAAACGAACTCGGTCTTGGCCTTGTCTATTTCTTTGGTGGTCCTGGCAAGTTCCTCGGCAGTCACTACTAACTTCTTCCTAGTAATCTCCTTCTCCACGGCCGCCCTGGCAAGCTTCTCCGCCGTCAAAACTAATTTTTTTCTGATAGCTTCCTTTTCTTTAGCCGTCACCACTAGATTTTTTCTGACACTTTCTTTCTTATTAGCCATCTTGACCAAATTTTCTGCCTTTACTACCAGGTTCTTCCTGGCGCCTTCCGTTTTTTTGATAATCGTAGCGAATTTTTTTGTCTTAGAGCTAATTTCCTTCTCTGCCACCGTAAGTTTACGCCTAATTTTTTCCCTTTTCCTTCCCAGGATACGGATGCTTTTCTCCGCCACGTTCAACTTGGCCGTAATTCCTTTATTTTTCTTGGCATCCGTAGCAAGTTTTCCAACCTTAATATCGAGCTTTTTTTCTACTTTCGTAAATTTACGCCTGATGCTTCTTCGCTTCTTGTCAAAAACCATGAGCTTGCTAGCTATACCCTTTGATGCTGAGATAATATTTTTTTTATTCATATCAATAATTTCTAAGCTTTCTCATTACTATTTAAATTCTAAAAAACCTATAATTAACTACATCCAGTATACCACAATAAGAACAATCTGGTTGTGTTATTTCTGTCTTTTACTTATAATAGGCTCAATATGTCAGAAGAAACACAAACCGACCGCCTCATAGAGCCACGCGCTGAGAAAGACGAGGTGGTTTTGGATTTGACTCTCCGCCCCCAGCATCTCAGCGATTTCGTCGGCCAGGAACAACTCAAGCAAAATCTCATCATCTCCATCCAGGCCGCGAAGAAGCGCGATGAGCCACTGGAGCATATCCTGCTCTCGGGCAATCCGGGCCTCGGAAAAACCACTCTTGCGAGCATCATCGCGAGGGAGATGGGCACTTCTATAAAAATAACTTCCGGCCCGGCGCTCGAGAAAGTCGGCGACCTCGCCGCAATTTTATCAAATCTCCAAACCGGCGAAATATTATTCATCGATGAAATCCACCGAATGAATAAATCGATCGAGGAAATTTTATATCCGGCGCTCGAGGATTATTCGCTTGATATTATCCTCGGCAAAGGCCCGGCCGCGCGCTCGATCCGTCTGCCGCTTAATCACTTCACCCTAATCGGCGCGACTACGAAGCTCGGCATGATTTCAAATCCCCTGCGCGACCGCTTTGGCCACGCCTATCATCTAAATTTTTACGAGCCGGGTGAAATAGAGAAAATTATTTTGCGTAATGCGGGAATCCTCTCTGTGCCAATCGACGATGAATCGATGAAGCTCATCTCCTCGCGCGCTCGCCGCACCCCGCGCATCGCCAATCGCCTCCTCAAGCGCATCCGCGATGTGGCCGAGGTAGAGGGGACCGGAAAAATTGATAAAAAAATAACCCAGAGAAGTTTCGGGATGCTGGGGATAGACGAATACGGACTAGACGAAACCGATCGCCGAATTTTGACCACGATGATTGAGAAATTCTCGGGCGGACCAGTCGGACTAAATACCATCGCGGCCGCCTGCGCCGAGGAAATGGACGCGATTGAAACAATCTACGAACCGTTTTTACTTCAAATCGGATTTCTCGAGCGGACTCCGCGGGGGCGCAAAGCCACGCCGCTGGCGTATACGCATCTAGGGTTCCCGGTGCCAAAAGCGCAGACGTTGCTTTAGTTTACCGTTTCGCTCCTCCCCCTTTCCAAGGGGGAGTTAGAGGGGGTTTGCCTTCCTCTGCGGCGCCGAGGCACACTCACCGCAACATTTTCGCAAATCTTCCAACACCCACTCCAAATTATTATTTACATCATTCGCAGTAAACCTTTTTATTTTTAATCCCGACTTCAACATCACTTCATCGCGATTCTTATCCTTCTCCGCGACCGCTGCCTCACCATGTATCCGTCCATCAACCTCAATTACCAATTTTAATTCCGGACAATAAAAATCGGCAGCAAATTTTCCAATTCCATGTTGCCGACGAAATTTATGGCCAAGTTGTTCGTTTCTAATCCATTTCCATAGAATCTTTTCCGGAACAGTCATGTTATTTCGTAATTCCTGGCGACGATTTTTTAGTTCACGAAGATTATTTATTTTGGACATAGAGAATTGGACAGCTCTCGGCAGCTTAGAGGACGGCAAACCCCACCTAACCTCCCCTTGGAAAGGGGAGGGAGCCAGTGATTATTGAACTGTTACAGTGAGTATCCGCTCCACCGTCTTCCCATCATTCCCCACCAACACCCCGCGAAGTTTGTACGTCCCCGCGCCCGGACTATGCAGCCACGTAAAAAACACCCGCCCATTTTCAAATTTTTCATTATGATCAATATCATAAATCTGTCGCTCGGCCTTACCTCCTCCACTCAATAATATTTTTATATCCTTCGTCGCGTCCCAACGCGTTGGGGTTAAATAAAAAGCGCGCGGGTAATCACTGCCTTTCACGACAACTGACTCACCATCATACCAAGTGAAATCCGCCGGATCCGGCTCAACATTCAGAAGAAAAACTATTTCCTGAGTTGCGTTATTGCCCTGATCATCGGCCGCGATAACTTTCAAAGTATGCGGACCGGCCGACTGCTTCTCCAGAAATAAAGTCGTGTCAAAAGGAAAAGCGTTTATAGTGGCAAGTGTTACGCCATCGATAAGATAAGCGACGCTCGCCACTCCGCGCGGCGAAGAAACCTTCACCGACACCGGCAGATCACGCGAAGAGATCGATTCCGCCGGATGCGGAGAGAGTACCGTGAGGCTGGGAGTAAGTTCGTCCGATTGCGTGGTCATGCTATCATATTCCGTCGGCGGCTCGGTGAATGAGACCGGCGTGCCGGAGGCATTCATATGTATCGCCCATAGCTGTACGCCATATTCCCAAGCGGCGAACTGCGGATCAGCAGTCGGATCAGCTGGAGCCGGGCCCCTCGGATCATCTTTATTTAAGTAATACAAAATATCGTGCGGCGGGAGAAAACTTTTTTCAACAATCAAATTTTCCGGCGTGGTCGAGACGGCTATTTTTCCCGTGATACTATTTATCGGGAGAGTGAGTCCCCCATTGCTACCACGCAACACCGGCTTCGTCGCATCGTTGGCCGGAGGCGCCGGGAAATCTTCGGGCGTGGTCGATGAGAGCGCTACTTTCATAAATTTATTCCAGATCGTACCGGCGAGCAAGCTCCCTCCGCCAAGCATCGGCGACGGAATAGTATTACCGACCCAGACTCCCACCGCGAGGCTCGGCACATAACCCATCGTCCAAGCGTCTTTGTTGTCCGAAGTCGTGCCGGTCTTGGCTGCAACTTTTCGATCCGACAAAACCAAAGTGCTATTGAGGCCAAACATAAAGGCGCGCGCATCGTTGTCTGACAGAACATTCGAAATCAAAACGGCGAGCTCCGTCGAAACCGCCTCAGTGCCGGGATCAGGCATCCACTCATACAATTTATTCCCTTCATCATCGCTGACCGAGAGGATGCTGGCGCTCGGATGATAGGTACCCTTGTTAGCGAGAGCGGCAAAAGCAATCGTATGCTCAAGCGGACTAACTTCGGCGCCGCCAAGAACCAGGCTCAGACCATAGTCGCCGGTGAAAGTTGTATAGCCGAAACGTTTGGCAAATTCCGCGGTCTGCTCTTCACCGACCAGATACATCGTCTTCACCGCCGGAATATTCAGCGAACCCTGAAGCGCCTTGCGCATCGTGACGAGACCATGATCCTTGCCGTCATAATTTTTTGGCGAATAAATCTTACCGTTGCGCGCGTCAAAATTCGTGGCCACATCATATAATACGGTATCCGGAGTGTAACCTTTCTCAAAGGCGGCGGTATAAACGAAAGGCTTGAAAGATGAGCCGGGCTGACGGCGTCCGAGCACCGCGACATTAAATTGCCCATCGATCTCTTCATTGTTAAAATCACGTGAACCAACCATGGCGAGAATCTGCCCCGTCGGGGGATCGATAGCGATGAGAGCCGCGTTGTTCGCCTTGGCGGTCTTCGCAAATTTATCGCCGCTTTCCTTCACGATTTTTTCAGCGGCCATTTGCTTCTCATAATCAAGCGTCGTGATAACTTTCAGCCCGCCGGTATCAATAATGTTCTCACCAAATTTATCAGCCAAAAGTTTTTTTACATAAAGCACGAAATGAGGAGCGTCAAAAATACCAACGTTGCGATAAATACGGAGCGCCTGGCCCTGCGCGTCCGCTTTCTCGGCATCAGTAATATATTTCTGTTCATTCATAAGACGCAACACCAAATCGCGGCGGCTGCGTAAAGCGTTCACATCATTCAGATAACGGCTCGGCGCCTGGATCAGCGCGGCCAGCGTGGCTGACTCCGGCAAATTCAAATCTTTCGCGCTCTTATGGAAATAACTCTCTGATGCGGCTTCGACTCCATAGTTGGTGGAGCCATATGGAATCTGATTGAGATATAATTTAATGATTTCATCCTTGGAATATTTTTTCTCAAGCTGTAGAGCGAGGATGGCTTCTTTAATTTTCCTGAATATGCTTCGCTCATTGCCGATGATCGTGTTCTTGATGAGCTGTTGCGTCAGCGTGGAGGCGCCACCGCCGCCGGTTCTTCGGCCGATGAGATTATTAAAACCAGCACGCAAAATACTGATCAATTTGACGCCGGAGTGTTCATAGAAGGTTTTGTCTTCAATGGCAATGGTCGCCTGCACCGCGTAGGGAGCGATCTGATTTAATTCCACCACAGTCCTTTTTTGATTTTGATAAATTTCGTAAAGCAAATGCGTGCCGGTACGATCGAAAATTTTCGTGCTTTGAACAACCTGCCTGTCTGCCAGCCTATTGGGATCCGGGAGATCGCGGCTGATCCAGAGGATAAGTATCGTACCGCCGATGAAACACAGCGCCACGCCAAAAAATCCTAGCTTAAATATCCAGGACCATAATGACGATGAACGGCGAGTTGCTTTTCGCTCCTTTACTGTCCCGTAGGTTCGGCTTGCTCTAGGATGAAGTTGTGGAATCGGCATAATGCCTAAGTATACTCTACCAATTTTGTTTTGTCACTCCTTTATTGATAAACATCATGATCACCGACAGAATAAAAATAAGCAATTTTTTTGTCCCTTGAAAATTCAAAAACTATTCGATACCTATAGTCGACCGAAAAAGACAAAAATTCATTAAACTTCCCGTGAAGTTTATGACTTCTGAGTCTACGATCAAATGGATCGATGCGAAATATTGCTTCCTGGCGCTCGGCCAGATCCTTGAGATGTTTGGATAATTTTTTATACTCGCGAGCGAACTTCGAACTGTATACAATCTCCATATTAAGGCCCTATCTTAAATCCTTGAGGGATTTCAAGATTTTACCTTTTCCAGACAAAAGCTCCTCGCGACTCTTTTTTAGATCCTTCAATAATTCGTTTGCTTGCCAATTGCGCAGAAGATCCCGAAAAAATTCGCTCGTACTGATGTAGTCCCCATCCTTAATCGCTTTTTTAACCGTTTTTACCATGGTAGTTGGAAGAGAGATATTAACTATTTCACGCATAATTTATATTATTTATTTGTAATACAATATATTACAATCATACCAAGTAAAAATTTTGTTGTCAAGTGCGCCTCCCATAAAAATGAAATGCGGGCATCGAAAGAACCGACGCCCGCTTGTTACGAACCTAGCTTTTCACTACTCGCTGAGGAAGACGACCACGCTGGCCTCATGATCCCAGCAGCGCGCGGTGATGGTACGGCTAGGTTGGATGAACAGTTGAACTAATCCATAATCCCTCGAAGCAAGCGCCAATAGTATCATGGTGCTCTTGCGAAATTATCAAAATACAGTAGGCATTTTTTAGCGATGAAATATATAAAGTTTTATCGTCGTATAAAAAAATAGTAGTAGGAAATTTATCATGCATCACCACGGGCAAAAGCCGGACTTCTGAGCGAGCATAATATCTCTTATAAATAATTTTGTCGACTGGTTTTTCCCATAAACTCTTCACAATAATACCGCGACGGTTGCGCTCTTCGAGATAGCTATTCAAAAAATCATCCCCGACCTGCCGAAAAAAATTATTGTGCGGCGCTATAACGCGGATCTGATTCGATTTAGCATAAACACTCTCCATAATTACATTCTGAACGGCTTCAAGGCCTTCATAAAAATGCACCGACGGTTTTATATCTTTTTTTTCACCGCGAGCAAACGCGGAAATTAAACCGTCAATATTTTTTCCGAGCAGCTTCAATTCGCGCTCTTTCGTTTCAATTAATGTCTTCAATCGGCCAGCCGGTTCCACTAAGATGCGTTTTTCATTGTCCTGCCCAGTGCGACTTATCAGGGCGCGTCTCTCGAGCATACTTAGGGCGTAGTAGACAGTCGGCCGCTTCATGCGGGTCGTTTTAATAATCTCACGGGCATCACGCGCGCCATTCAGCAAAGCCAAATATGCGCTTGCTTCCGCTTCGCTAAGACCAAGTTGTTCAAGTAAAAAATAAGGATTTTGCATATTACTCTAACGGTTATTATACACGATTGTACTAACTTTGTCAATCAGATAATATGCCGTCAGCAGTCAGTACTTTGACAAAGGAGAAAAAAAACATGTCACTATTCTTTAACCTCCCAGAGGGATCCTGGTGGCTCGAAAGCAAGAGTGATCAGCGTTGGAATTGCAATGGACGGGCGGACTGCGTTGGTGGCTTCGTCATGCCAGAAGAATGCCAAAAACAGCTCAAGAAACTGAAACGAAAACTTGGAGAACCACCGGCAGACCTTACGTGGGGATACATGAAGGATTAACGGAGGAGAAAATCATGTCTGATACTAAGGCTGTAAGGATGTTTAAAAAATACTGGGCAGACCTTTGGCTACGTCTAAAAATATCCGGCGCGGTCGGAGATGGAAGAGCGATCATGAATGAATTGATCAAACGCTATGGTGAACCACATCGTCACTACCACACTCTGGGGCATATATTGGAGATGCTTCAATTGTTTCCAGTGGTGCGTTTACATTGCGCCAATCCCGAGGCAGTTGAACTCGCAATTTGTTTCCACGATGCGGTATACAATGCGCGAAGCAAAGACAATGAAGAACAGAGCGCCGACCTGGCACGCGAATGGCTATTAAAATACGGAATTCGCGGACAAGCGCCACTGGTTAGCACACTAATCATGGCGACGAAAACTCGTCAGTGCAACAATGCCATGGAACAGACCATCAACGATCTTGATCTATGGATCCTGGGCGCCCCGCCAAATGTTTTCCATCGCTACGACCTGGCGATTCGAAGGGAGTACGCGCACGTGCCTCGGTCCGTGTACTGTCTCGGGAGACAAAAATTACTTCGTGAGTTCTATGATCGCGTAGAGATTTATCACCTCCCGGAGTCACGCGAACGTTTCGGGCAACAAGCCCGCGCCAATCTGAAGTATCGGCTCGGATTAAAATAACCACAGTGCCGCAGGTGGAAATTTCTGCGGCTAAAATAAAAACAATCAATTGAATTTGGTTGTTTTTTTGTCCTTATTACCCCTCTTTCGCCCGGAACTGCAGCGCCTCCGCCACGTGCTCTGTGGCAATTTTGTCCTGTCCGGCAAGGTCGGCGATGGTGCGGCTGAGCTTCAGGATGCGATTGTAGCCGCGCGCCGAGAGATGGAGGCGATTCACCGCCGCGCGCAGGAGATCGACTGAATCATTTGAAAGTACACAAAATTGCCGAATTTCTTTGCCGGTCATCTCGCTGTTAGTTTGAATATCCAGCCCCTTGAACCTTCGCGACTGAATTTCGCGCGCCCGCTCGACTCGCTCGCGAATATTTGCGGACGGCTCGGCGAGTTCGTCCTTCGATAATTTCTCAAATTGCACCCGTGGCACTTCCACATGCAGATCGATACGGTCAAGCAAGGGGCCACTGATCTTCTTCTGATATTTCTGAAATTGACTCGGGCTACAGACGCACGGATGATCGGGGTCGCTCCGAAATCCGCACGGGCAAGGATTCTGACTCGCGACCAAAATAAATCTCGCCGGAAAACTCCACGTCCCCTCAGCGCGCGAGACCGTGATCGTGCCATCCTCGAGCGGCTGGCGTAAATTCTCGATCACGAAACGCGGAAACTCCGGAAATTCATCCAGAAATAAAACCCCACGATGCGCCAGAGAAATTTCTCCCGGATGTGGGATCCGTCCGCCGCCAACTAGCGCCACTCCCGAAGCAGTGTGATGCGGAGAGCGAAACGGACGCTCCTCGACATACGGCCCCTCGAGGAGTCCTGCCACCGAATAAATTTTCGTCACTTCCAGGACTTCACTGCTGGTGAGTCTCGGCAAGATCGACGGCAAACTCTTGGCCAGCAAAGTCTTGCCGGATCCCGGCGGCCCGCTCATGAGAATATTATGACTTCCGCTGGCGGCGATCTCGAGCGCGCGCTTGGCGAATTCCTGCCCCTTCACATACGCCATATCCATCGCGTACTGCCCGGCGGTTTTTATTTCCTCGGTCTTCACAAAGGGCGCGATCACTTCCTCGCCCGTAAAATGCCTCACCAATTGTCCTAGCGATTTCACCGGATAGATTGTAAGGCCGTCCACTAGCGCCGCTTCGGCCGCGTCATTCTCCGGCACAAATAACCTAAGCAGTCCGGCTTCTTTCGCATACAACGCCAGCGAAAGTACGCCCGGTATGTGCCTTACCAATCCATCTAGCCCAAGCTCGCCGGCTATAAGAGTATCGTCCACGTTGATCGGCATTTCATTGCTAATCGCGATCATACCCATCGCCATCGGCAGATCATAGATCGCTCCCTCCTTGTGCGTATCGGCCGGAGCCAAATTTATTACAATTCGAAAATTAAATGGATAAGAAAAACCCGAATTTTTCAACGCGGAATAAAGGCGATCTTTCGATTCCTTGATCGAGGGATCCGGCAGACCCACCACTGTGAAGCTCGTCTGCCCTTTGTGAATATCCACCTCTACCGTCACCGGCACGCAGTCGATCCCCATCACCGCCGCAGACGGAAATTTCATTAACATATCACTTCGAATATTTCAAACTCCAAAAGTATAACACAAAGCCGGCGACAATCAAACAGTCGGAAATATTTATAACTCCGGAAAAAATTCTAAGGTAATCAATCGTCCTCTGATACAATATGCGATCAATCAAATTCGATATCGCGCCCGTCAAAATAATGACGAGCCCAACGCCCTGGATAAATCTTGTAATCCGATTCTCGAGGCTGAAGTGCCAATAAAAAACGTAAAAAATTATGCCGATAATAATTAGGGAAGAAAATATGATCAGATACTGCGGCAAGACGATGCCAAAGGCGATGCCACTATTCAGAAATGGTTCCCATCCCAGATAAGGCCCGAATGAGATCGGCGCGCTCCACGAATTAAGCGCTTGCCACTTGAAGAAACGATCAATAAATAAAAAAACTCCGCTGAGCAAAATGTAGCCAAACGGAGTTCCAAATGACATAAAATTTAAGCTTCCTGTACGATGGTCTTCTTGCAGGAAATATCAGCGCTGGAGGTCGGACGAGCGAGCAATCTTTTCTCCGCGATCGGCTTGCCGCAATACTTACAAATTCCGTAAGTACCTTTTTCGATGCGCGCGAGCGAGCTCTCCACATCACGGAGCGACTTCGTGAGATCGGTCTCGAGAGATAAATTTGCTTCGTAGTCAGCTACTTCAAGCGCGTTATCCTCCTCGCTGTTGCCATAGTCCGGGAACAGCGCCTCCTTGTCCGGACCTTCGTTTTCTCTCGTGCCGTATTTCGCCAGCTCCTTCTTCAAGCGCACCCTATCCTCAAGCAAAATAACTTTCATTTTTTCAATAAATTCTGGGGTAAGTGGTGAGGCTACTTTCGCCATACAATATATATACGTGTAACTTAAAATCAATTTCGTCTGATTAGTTTACCTGAATACGATTTAAGTGTCAATTGAAAGGGCGGCTTGATGTTATCGCGCCGCCCGAAGCCTTACTGGCCAGGTTACTTCTTTTTCTTTGATGAGGTTTTCGCCGGCTCGTCGAGCGGACTGATTCGTGAGCTGAATCCGAACACGCCAGATTTGAGGCCAGTTTTGGCATCGTAAGGCCCGCTCGGATCATTACCCGGACCATTGTCGAGCCAAACCTTGCCCTTTACTACTCTGAGAACAACCTCATCCGTATGCGTTGTCACACCCGCTCCGCTAAGACTCTGCCGAACTTTCTGGCCCTTGTGGAACTTCATTGTAGATAGGCTGAATCTTTTCGCAGCCGCTCTAGCGATTTCCTTCGCAGAAACACGCTCACACCGTTCGGCGACCAGGTCCGGCTCAAAACGATCCGGGTGAAAGACCCCGTCTTCAAGGGAACGCTTCGGCACTGTTGTACGTACACAAAATGTCGAATCCGGCGATTCCTTGTACGAACACTTGTCGTACCACTTTCCAGCCCTCTCTTCCCCATTCAGCCTAGCATGGGCCCGTTCATCGATGAAGATCACCTGCATTGGCCCATACTCCTCCTCATACATATCGACCTCTGCATCAACCTTTTTTTCGGGGACTTCAACGCGCGCCGCGTTCTTCCTTGCCATTTGAGCTATCTCCTGTTTGAGTTCAACTGCCAACAAGATTCTATTTATAAATATGCATTTTGTCAATACTTCATATAATAACCCGCCAATATGGCCTTCGGCGCATATATTCATCGCTCACTCGGAAATGAGAATAAATTTTCATTTCGCTCCTTCGCTCGAATATAAAAAAACGGCGCTCAGGCCAATTTTTTAAAAATTTAATGCCTTACGCCGTTTAGTAATCTGTCCGGCGAGAATGTTATCATCCGAGGATGTTAACCTTCAACCGCGAGGACAGTCATGATAATCTCCAACCCACTTGAAGGCAGATCCTCAAAGGTGTCAGCAAGCAAAGCCGCATGAAACCCATAATAGAGGTTGCCGCACAAGGAGATGGATTCGCCGCTGCTTCTCATTTCACTGAGACTAGCAACTGTGAATCGATCTTTCTTCCTTGAATTAAGGGAGTGCGAAGATTCGTCCAAGTTGTTTTAAAGAACAACAAATATAGTATAGCATAAATAGAATGTTTTGTCAAGGGTGTCACCTTTTGGCTGTGTTTAGCGAAAAAATGGCAATTTTGGTCATTTTTTATGATTTTCTTTGTATAGACTAGCGTATACAAACAAATCCTTATCTAACTTTAGCCAAAAAATGGGTAAAATTACTGAATCTTATCCCCTTTTTAGGGTACTTCTCCCCATAGTTATCCACAGTTTGTATAGAGTAGTGTATACAAACACTCCTCCGCGGGCGGCGGTTCTTTTTGTAAAAAAAGAACCAAAACCGCCGAGCGGTTGTTCCGGTTCGCAACTGGCAACAACTCACTCGTCACCGCCGTGAGGCGGGATCCCGCTGTGGCGGTGACGATTTTTTTCAAGTAGTCGCAAAATCGCAATGAAAAAAATCTTCGTTCGTTGGCCCAGTTGTCGAACCTTCACAAATGCTCGGAGGCCAATGGTGGCGACCGAGTCCTTGGTGAGTGAGGAAGGCATGTAAATTATTTGCAATAAACCTACTTTTTGTTATACTAATCACGCCTAAAATTTTTATGAGCCAAAATAAAAAAAATCTTGCTGCCATACTCATACTGCTCGGCAGTTTTTTTATTTTTTCGAAAACATTCGCAGTCGGCAACGATGTCGTCATTAATGAAATTGGCGCCTTCCCCACCAGCACGCATGAGTGGATTGAAATTTGGAATAAAGGTAGTGAGCCGGTGGATTTAACCGGATGGAAATTTTGGGAAAATAGCACCAATCATGGTTTATCGGTAAGCACAACTGATGCGATTGTTTCACCGGGTGAGTATGCGGTCATAGTTCAGGATGATAAACAGTTCATCCTAGACTATCCGAATTTTTCCGGTTCAATTTTTGATTCTTCCTGGAGCAGTTTAAATGAAAGCGGGGAAGAAATTGGTCTGAAGGATAATGCGGAAAATTTTATAGAAGAGTTTACCTATATTTCAGCCTCCGATTATTCCTTAGAAAGGGGAAATCCTTTTTTAACTGATTACACAAACGTAAACTGGCGCGAAAATTCTACAGGAAATACAGTGGGGTTTATAAACACTAATTTTTCTACTGGCACTACCACTTCTCCAACCCCCACCGCAGACACCAGCACGCTCTGGAGTCAGATTAAAATCAACGAATTTATTTCTGACCCGACAAGCGGACCGGAGTGGATCGAACTCTACAATACCGGCACCAGCAGCCTCGACCTCGCTGGTGGCCTGCTCTGTGATAGCCGCGCCGGTGACTGTGCAATCGCGGACACTGTCGGCATCATCGATGCAGGAGGATTTCTAGTGATAAATCTCTCGGGCAGCCGCCTGAACAATGACGGCGACTCCGTTATTTTGAAAAATCCTTCAGGCGAAGTTATCGATCAAATTTCCTACAATTCCAACCAACTCTCCGTGAAGAAAGGCGAGGCGATCGCGAGAAATAGCGATGGCGCCGACACTGATGGCGCGGCCGATTGGTCACTAACCGAGACTCCGACGATGAACGCGAGTAATATCATCACCGCGCCGCCAGCCGCGTCGCTTCCGTCTGCTCCGGCTGTAGGCGGAGGCGCCAATCCCGACTATTTCACCGCTATACTACAGCCAAAAACGGAAAAGCCGACCACCACTAAGAAAACTTCGAAGGACACCACGACCATCATTTGGAACGTCGACTACCCGACACCAATCAGCCTAAATTCCTCAACCTTATTCGATGCGCATCGCTCAGCCGATCCGCGTGGTGGAGAAATTTTTTATACCTGGGATTTTGGCGACGGTTCTGCGGCTGAAGGTAGCCGAGTTGCCCATACTTTCGCCAGCTCGGGAATATTTACGATTCAGATCCGCGCGACGAGCACAGGAGGAACCATCGGACAAAAAAATTTTAGCGTTAAAGTCGGGACCAGCGATAGTTTAGTTTTCTTGAAAGAAATTCTGGTTAAGCCGGATATAAATGAAGACGAGTCAGTGACGATCAGCACGGTATCCACCGGCACCATCAACCTCAGCGGGTGGAAAATAGGCACCGACAATGACCGATGGTTTACGATTCCGCTGAATACGTTTCTGCGCCCGGACGGAATCCTGCGTTTCTTCAAAACCGTTACCCACCTCGCGTTCATCGATAGCGGCGGCAGTGTAATCCTGGCAAGCCCACAGGGCGTGGTGGTCGATATTATGGATTATGGAAAAGTAAAAAGAGGTGAAGTAATTTCCGGCGATCCGATTCTTGAAAATATTAGCGCCACTGATGTAGTACCAACTTCAAGCCAACCAACTTCTTCAATTTTATCAATCGAAGAGGCTTCAGATAAACCCGCCGGCTCAAACCTCGCCGTTATCGGCACGGTTCAGACTCTGCCGGGGGAACCGTTTGCAAATTATTTTTATATTCGCGATGGTGCAAGTGCGATCCAAATTTATTCCTACAAAAAAGATTTCCCAAAACTTTCGCTGGGTGAACGAGTTCATGTGTCCGGAGAAACCAGTCGCGCCAATGGGTTACCACGATTAAAAATAAAATCAGCCACGAATATTACCAAACTTCGCGGCGCGGAAGTTTTAAAAATTGAAACAAAAACTATCGCGGATGTCGATGAGGCGGACTTCGGAACGATTCTGACTTTACACGGAGAAATTACCAAGCTAAAAGGCAGCTACTTCTACCTGGATGACGGCTCAGCCGAAACGCGAGTCAGCCTAGGCAAGACAATGAATAAAATAATACTTCAGAACGGCCTGAGGATTTCCGCCACCGGCATCGTGGAAAAAATTCCCGATGGCTGGCGACTCGTCCCGCGCACGGTAGCTGATCTGAGTGTCGAGGAAAGTATCTCAGCCCCTCCCGCCTCTGCTACCTCCTCTACTTCCAAAGTAGTAGCGGGCACCGGGGGCGGAATATTCCTGCTCTCCCTGGCATACGCGGCTAGAAAGTGGTTAACTAAATCTGTGTAAAATAAAATCCACTGCGCTTAAATAAAGAGAAAGGGCTGCCGACGCATTGCGCGCGGGCAGCCCCTGTTTTTTTCTTATCGACTTTCAGAACGTCGCGCAACGCTCAGCGCTGGTGCTGTACTGGTTGAGGTACGTCACGGTGCAGGCGCCATTCGCGTCGAACACGACCGTCGCGACCTTCCAGAATTCGTTCTGAGAGCATGCGCCTACGCCGTTTACCCCGTAAAGCGGGCGCGAAGTGTAGATGACCTTCGGCATTGTGGACATTCCACAATAAACCCGAACCGTCGCTATGCTAGCGGCGACATTCGTATAGGCATGCACGCCAATCGTGTAGATTTCCCCTGCTACTGGCACCGCGAGACGGATGTTCTCCGGCCCGTAGCCGTCGATATCATCATGGTCTAGCAACGCGCCCCAACTAGTACTCTTGTTGCTGTAGTAGGTGTCGTTGGAACTAAACCACGACGTTTGTGTGCCTTTGAGCAAGTGTAGATCAACGTCGCCAAGGCTGCTCCAGTCCAATTGAGCATGCAGACCAGTGTTAATGACTTTGACATGCATCTGACACGTCGCCTTGATGTTATTGGCGTCGGTCGCCGTCTCTTCGATCACATAATCGCCGATGATGTCGGCTATGAAGACTTCCGTGTCTGAGGTTGGCGGACTTGGCGTCCACTGATTTGGCGTACCGACTCCGCCGTCCGGACCGGACACCACTGTCCAGACAATACTGGTGATAGGCTCCGTCGAAGTAATGTTGCCGTGCAGTGTTACCGGTACGCCAGGCACGGTAGTCACGTTCGAAGAGCATGAGATTGAAACTTGACACGTATTGTCTGCGATGCCATCGCAATCGTCATCCTTGCTATTGCAAAGCTCCAAGGATGGGAAAACTTGGTTCTCACAGACACCGGCATTCATACTGCCGTTCGTACATTGACGCGTGCCGGGTCGACACTGACCGACCCCCGCTTTGGGATTGCCGTCCGAACACAACTCGAACAGCATGATGCCTTCATCAACCTGACCATTACAGTCATTGTCAATGCCGTCACAGACTTCATCCTTCGGCTCGACTAATCCTGCGCAGAAATCCGGGTTGCCGTCCACACAAGCGGTTTTTCCAAGCTTGCAGGGGCCGACATTAACCTTCGACGGAGGAACTTTGTCCCGCCCGCAGACAACGCCGATGCGAGGATCATCCTCGGTTTTGATGTTGTCGTCGTCAGTGCCGTCGCAGTCGTTATCGACGCCGTCGCAGACCTCAGCTGAAGGCCCAACTTCATCGACGCAAGCGCTTCGATCTTTGACGCCATCGATGCAGGCATATTGACCTGCCTTGCACTGACCGACGTCAGGATGATTGTCCGGGCTCGTAGTGCAGCTCTCGGACTCGCTGGCCCTCGCTTCCATCGCACATTCGTCTACGTTCTGCAAACGATCGTTTGGGCAACCCGTGAGAAACACCAGGGCGGCCGACAGCAACGCGATACTTCGCGCCTGCGGCATTACAGCAAGTTTCTTCGCGTCCATTGGGTTTCTCCGGAGACTGCCCTTACGAAATTGTAAGAAGCTCTTTGATATTAACATTAGCTGTAATAATAGATTTTGGCAACCTGTCGGCGCCGGCTGTAGGTTTATTCCGTTTTTATATTGACAAATACCGCTTCATCGTATAAGTTACGCGAGTTACGTCTCGAGGCATTTCGCTTTGAGATGCATTTCGAAAGCAGGAGAAGAAAAATGACGACCAGACGTTTCGGAGTGATTGTCGGCAGTGGACTCGATAAGAAAAAAAATCCCTTTGGTACCGAGGATGTGGTTCATCACCAAATTCAAACTCGTATTTGGCCAAATCCGGTTGTAGATTTATACGAAATTCCCCTCGGCGAGAACACCTCCCTGGTATTTACCGCCCGCCACCTTGAGGGTCATCGTCTCCTCCCATCGGAAGTGAACTACCGCGGCATCATCTTCGCTATGAAGAAGCTCGGAGTCGAGGTTGTGGTCGGCGTGTCAGCAGTCGGTAGCCGCCGCGAGGACATCAAGCCAGGCACGCTCGCCGCAGTCCACCAATACATCGACCGCACCAAATTGCGAGAGCAGACTTTCTTTGGAGATGGCATCGTCGGTCATGTTTCCTTTGGCCGGCCAGTTTGTGACAGAGTTGAACACGATTTGCTTTTTACTGGACATGAACTCGGGATTCCGATCGAAAGCGGCCGCACTCTCATGGTGATGGAAGGTCCAGCTTTTTCTACCGAGGCCGAGATAAAAGCCGATCTTAATCAAGCCGCCCTTATCGGGATGACTTCGATGCCGGAGGCCAAACTAGCCCGCGAAGCTGAACTTTGTTACTGCACTCTAGCGTGCGTCACGGACTATGATTCCGGCATCATTCCCGGCCGACCGTCGGTCACAGCCGAAGAAGTCAGTCAGGTTTTCAAAACCCTGAAAAAGTCCGCCACACAGGTGGTGCGAGAAGCTGCCAAACGCTTCTTCGCAAGAAACGATGGACCCTGCGGCTGCCAAACAGCGCTCGATACTGCCATCATGACCGATCCCAACTCGATTCCAGGTCCAAAAATCACCAGACTGGGCCCGATCCTGAAACGGTGGGCAGACATCAACCTGAAGAAGTAACTTAACGTCATTTGCCGGGGTGCGACTCGCCGGCCAATGTCACCACGACGAGCCGCACCTACAAAAAACACCACCTTCCAGTGATGTTTTTTGTTTCCTTTGAGTGGAAATTTAAACTTCTTCCAATTTATGTCCCATCCGATCTTTTTTTGTTTTCAAATATTTTTTATTAAACTCGTTTAATCCGCCCTCGATCGGCACCTGCGCCACAATTTCCAGCCCATATCCACCGATGCCGTTGATCTTTTTCGGATTATTGGTCATGAGAAGTATTTTCTTTAATCCCAAATCCCTTAGAACTTGCGCCCCGATACCATACTCGCGCAGATCGACCGCCAGGCCCAGCTTGGCATTGGCGTCCACCGTATCGAGGCCTTCATCCTGCTGTAATTTGTACGCTTTTATTTTATTGACCAGGCCGACTCCTCGCCCCTCCTGACTCATATATAGGATTACACCCTGACCGGCCATCTCAATATTTTTCATCGCTTTATTAAGTTGCCAGCCGCAATCGCAATGCTTCGAACCGAAAATATCTCCGGTAACACATGAGGAATGCACCCGCACCAAAATTGGTATATCCTGCGCGATGTTGCCTTTCGTCAGAACAGTATGCTCGCGCTTGTGGAGTAAATCCGAGTAAATTTTTATCGTCCATTGGCCGCTGTCCGTCTCGAGGTTTGCTTCCGCCTCCATTTTCACAAAACTTTCGTGACGATGGCGATAGGCAATCAAATCGGCGATGGAAATGAGCGACAGATTATACTGCTCTGAAAATTTTTCGAGCGCTGGCATCCGCATCATTGTCCCATCATCGTTTATGAGCTCGCTAATGACAGCGGCCGGTTTCAATCCGGCAAGACGGCAAAGATCCACGCTGGCCTCCGTATGTCCGGCACGGCATAACACTCCACCCTCTACCGCGCGCAGGGGAAATATGTGCCCAGGTCTTCGCAAATCCTCCGGCTTCGCATTCGGCGCTGCGGCCGCTAGGATAGTAGTCGCGCGATCCTCCGCCGAAATACCGGTGGACACTCCCTCGGCCGCTTCGATACTGACGGTGAAAGCGGTGGTATTTTTAGAATTATTATTTTTGACCATGCTCGGCAAATCCAATCGGTTCGCAATTTCATCTTCAAGCGATAAGCAAACCACTCCGCCAGTATGCCGAATTATAAATGCCATTTTTTCGGCAGTGATAAATTCGGCGGCAATCACGAGGTCGCCCTCATTCTCGCGATTTTCGTCATCGGTTACTATCACCATTTTCCCCGCTTTCAGATCTTCGATAGCTTGCTCGATGTTGTTCATAGATTTTTTCGATTTAAATAATATCTTACCAATTCATCCAAACTTAAAATATTAGTTATCAATTATTTTTACCAACGGAAATTTCTAATTCAATTGCCGAATGATCTGAAACTTCCTCAGCTAATACCCTAAAATCAATAATCTTAACCTCGTCACTTACAAACACATAATCGGCGAACCTAATATCTTTGGCATAGAAAGAGGTTCTGGTTGAGATAACTCCATATTCCTTAATCAAATTTCTCATTGGCAAATTTTCTATCATTTTTATACTCTCAGTTTGCGGCTCCAAATTAAAATCGCCGCAAATAACTTTTGCGCCTCGAAATTTTTTCACATACTCGATGAGCTTTTTCGACTGGTTCAACCTATCCGTTGAATCCGTTTTTCCACCGCCGTTCCACAGCCCATGAAAGTTAAAAACATTCAACTTACTTTCACTAGTTCTCAAAACCACTACCTGCAAATTTCTGGCATGACGAGCAATTTCTTCTCCTGGGATATAGCCTTTAAATTTATGCACAAAACATTCATCTTCTAATTCAACTACCATGCCCTTTTTGACAAACATAGCCAGCCCGTATGTTTCAAGGTTGTGTGCGCGAAAATATCCCTTGTGGTTGGGGAGAGCTTTCTCTATATCATCAAACAAGGTAAGACTCGGGTCGAGGCCACCTTGCTCCATGTGATTATAAGTCGCTCTGTGATAAATTTCTTGAAAACAAAATACATCAACATCCAAATTTTTGCTCAGAAAATTTATCAGCTCTGAGTGCACTCGTCCTCCCCATGTATTCAAGGTGATAATTTTCATATAAAATTCCGGTTAATTTCCATTATTATGCGTTAAAATAATGCCTTCGTCAATAAATGAAAGACGCCGCACCCGAAGGTCGTGCGTCTGAATTGCGACTGCCCCATGCATCTAGACTCCCCTGTCCGTTGGATACAACGGAATTTCGGTAAGCATCTCGGAAAGCATCCAAGCTATGATCGGATACTTGATCGCACGCTCAAGTTTGAATGAATTGACGAGGCCGTAGAAACATTCCAGCTGATGAAGTTGCTCCAACTCGTCAGTGGTTTTCCATATCCAGTCGGTCCGAACGAATCCATACCGAAAAAGTAATTCCACGTAATGTACCCACGGATTCCGGATCTTGAACTCAGCCGGACAAGCTTCGGCGAGTTCATTCTCATTCGAAAGTCCGCCATATGGATTTGGCTCACCTCGGAACAATGGTGAAACCGTTTGCGTTTGCGTTTAACCTTGGCGATATTGCCAAGGCTGGGCTGAAAAATAACACCAGGAAGCCTAAATGTCAAGGGAATGCCAAAAAAATACAGGCATAATTTGCCTGCATTTTTAGTGAAAAATATTTTACTCTACCACTACTTTCGTCATAACTACATCTTGAAGTGGTCGATCATTAGACGGATCAGTTGGACTTGAGGCGATTGCGTCAACTACTTCCATACCGGAAATAACTCTGCCAAAAATAGTATAAGCGTGTGGCAAAGGATAATCCTGATGCAGGATGAAGAATTGGCTGCCATTCGTATTTGGCCCAGCGTTGGCCATCGCTACCATTCCGCGCACATAGCCAAGTTTGTATGATGGGGTGCTGGCATCCAACTCATCAGCAAACTGATAATTGGGGCCACCACTCCCGGTGCCGGTCGGGTCGCCACCCTGGATCATGAACCCACTGATAACGCGATGAAATATTACGCCATCATAAAATCCCTTTTTCGCGAGCGTCAAGAAATTCTCTGTAGTCTTTGGTGCATCGTTTGAATAAAGTTCTATCGTGATGTCGCCTTTGTTGGTCTGGATTTTTACCACGGGCATAGTATTGGTTTTAGTTAATGAAGTTGAGGCTGGTGATGGGGGTAAAACAATTGACGGAGTGACCGATTCGGAGACCACTGGGCTCTGCGTTTCAAAGATTTGCTGAGATACCTCCCCGGAATTTTTATCATTTGTGATCGGCGGCCGGCCATATTTCGAAAAAATAAAACCACCGACAACCACCAAAATCGCCACACCTGTTATAACTTTATACTTGAACATAAAAATTATTTCTAAACATCCAAATTATAAAAACATTATATATTAATCTAAGGCAATAAACAAGGGAGTCGATTGACAGCGCCAATAATTTCAATTATCATTTTCATAAAGCTAACGCGCTTCGCGTTAACAAAACAAAAGAGGGTAAACAAATGGGCTGCAGCATACATGCGCATGTAGAAGTTGTGAGACGAGACAGAAAAAAAGCCGAATACTACGCGCAAGTACCAATATACGCGGGCGAAGACTACACGATATTCACCCTACTGGCGGACGTGCGAAACTTCAGTAATTTCGTAAAGCCGATTTCCGAACTAAAAGGTCTACCCGCGGATATTTCAGAGACGACCCGAAAGGAATCGAGGGGTCGCGACGATCATTCGCACTCCTGGCTCTCATTGAAGGAGCTCAAAAGAGCGCAACGAAGGTTCATCGCACTAAAGAAATACGAGCACTACTACCTGAAAGCCATCATCGCCCTTATGAAGGGGCTGGAAAACAAAAGCTGCAAACCCCGCCTCGTTTTCTGGTTCGATAACTAAATCGACCCACGAAGCCGGTCAGCATCCGAGCCCCATGGTTATGTTCCGCCTGGGGCTCTTCAATTTTATTATGTATAATTCTAGATTTATTGGCGGAAGGGGTGAGATTCGAACTCACGGTACCTTGCGGTACGACAGTTTTCAAGACTGTTGCCTTAAACCACTCGGCCACCCTTCCATAAATTTTGTCTGACTAGAATAGCATTTTTTAATAGAAAAATCAAGCCTAGCTGTACAAATCCCGCGTTTTCACACAACAATTTTGATTTTTATTATCCTTGACTTTTCAAACTAGACCCGATAGAGTGAGTACGATTGTTACTCTAACCCGGAGGCTCAAAAATGAGCGTAACGCTTGAGAGTTTTGCAAAGAAGAATGACTTTCCGCTTGTTTTCGAACACGAATGGTCGGAGGAAATAACAACCACTGGGCGCAAGACGGCAAAATTGCACCGAACGAAATGGTCCTGCATGCTGAAACAGCCGTTCTTTTATCGCGAAATGCAAGCCATCCTCGTAAGTCAGCCGGCAAAACTTCCATTCATGTTGACGCCCAGCTCAGGCAAAACCCGACGGGAGGCAAGGCGTAATTTGATCATGAAGATTCGTGGAACAACCCTTAAATATGGGGACTTTTCACAACGATGCGTCTGGGTTCCGCAAAATCTCCGATAACAACCGAACAAACTCGGAAAACCAACGGGCGCCGCGAACTCCACGCGGCGCCCTTACACATATATTTAACCCTTGCAAAATCGTCATTTCTTCGATAGTATAGCCGTGCTCACACGGAGGCGTGGCAGAGTGGTTGAACGCACCGGTTTCGAAAACCGGCATACCGAAAGGTATCGGAGGTTCGAATCCTCCCGCCTCCGCTTTCACCTCGCCGTAGCTTCAGCGAAGGCGGGCAGAGAATTTAGCAATATTTTTCTGCCCAGTTTTCTCTTAAAACTACGGCGGGGTTTCAGCATGATAAAATCCGCAAATTTTAAAATTTTCTATGACCTCGCTTGCTTTACTTTTCACCCTCTCCGCCATCGGCATCAGCGAGACAGTCTACCTGATAAAAAAACGACTCGCGATGCAGGCGCCTCAATGCTTCATCGGCAAGGGCTGTACCCAAGTCCTCGAGAGCGAATGGAGCCGGGTATTTATCATTCATACTGATGTTCTCGGGTTGCTTTTTTATATTTTTACTTCTTCTATTACGGCTTTTTTGTATATTGGCATCGGCCCCTTTTTACCGCTGAGTATGATAATGAAATTAGCCGTCGGATTGGGAATGCTACTGTCCATATTTTTTTTTTACTTGCAGTGGAAAGTTATAAAGGCCTGGTGCTTCTGGTGCCTGATGTCGGCCAGTACTATTTTTTTAATGGGATTAATATTGTTAATAAGTAATTTTTTTTAATGATATGTCAAAGACATCATTCAATTTGTTGAGGGTTGGTATGGCGATAACATTCCTCTGGATCGGGATAATGATCCTCAAAAGTCCTGAATCTTGGGGTGGCTATCTCCAGCCCTGGGCGGCCGGGCTTCTGCCAGTACCATTGAAGGAGGCGATGATTGGCACCGCGATTCTAGACATTGCTATCGGGATACTATTTCTGGTAGACTTTATGATCTGGCCCGCCGCGCTGATAAGCTCGATACATCTGATAGTCATCTTGACTGTAAGCGGGATTACCGACATCACCGTTCGCGATATCGGACTTCTTACCGCGACGCTTGCGCTGATGATTGAGACACTGCCACCGTCGTTTGTGCAAATTTTCAAAAAAACTAAACCGGAAACTTTATAGCTTTCGGATAAAAATCTTTTAATATTAACTAAAAAGAAATGAACAAAAAACTAATCGCGGCCGGCCTGTTCGTCGCCGCCGGACTTGCAACCTACTTTCTTCTGCCGACCAAACAGCCGGAATCGCAAATTACCCCCGGCCAATCGCCGGTCACAGCGGAAGCAAAAGGCACTGTTGTTTACTCCGAGTCAGGATTTTTACCGGCCAGCCTAACTGTTAAAAAAGGCGAAACTGTCACCTGGAAAAATGAAAGTTCACGTTCAATGTGGACCGCCTCCGCCATGCACCCGGCGCATCGCGGCTATAGCGGCACTGCCCTCGAGGAACATTGCCCTGATACCGCTGGCACGGCCTTCGATGCGTGTAAAGGATTTTTGCCTGGCGAAACATGGTCGTTCACCTTCCAAAAAATTGGCACCTGGCCATATCATGATCATCTAAACGGCGGCTTCTACGGCAAAGTAATCGTTGAGTAATAATACTAAACAAAAAATCTCCTTCATTGGAGATTTTTTGTTGGTTGAGAAATTTTCATCAGACCACTCATCAGCCCCGCAGACGGGGCTAGTGAGTAAGCGGTCTGATAAAGATGACCACCTACTTTTACTTGATTACAACCTCCAACTTCAAAAGAACTTGTGGACCAACCAGCCTACTAAAGCAACGAGGCCGATGAACCACCCTGGCATAGCCAGAATTACGAGCACAGCGCCCCAAACAACCTTCTTGTTCACCTTCATTTTCTGCTCGAATCCAACAAAAGGGGACAAAAAAACGATACCATGAATTTAAGTAACAGGTCAATTACTAGAATATCTAAATATCTTGCGCCAATATCCTTTTTTGTTTATGATAACCTAAATATAAATACTATTTTGAATATGAGAAAAATAAATGTCGCGATACTTTACGGCGGGAAATCGGCCGAACATGAAGTCAGTCTGCGGTCGGCCAAGAACGTCATCGCCGCCATCGATAAAAATAAATATCATCCGATACTGGTGAAAATTAAGAAAAGTGGGCCATGGTATCTCCCCAAGAAACTAGGCAAGGTTGATGTCGTATTCCCGATTTTGCATGGACCGTTTGGCGAGGATGGCACCGTCCAGGGCGCGCTGAAGCTAGCCGGCCTGCCGTTTGTCGGCTGTGGCGTGCTCGGCTCGGCTGTCGGCATGGACAAGGATGTGATGAAGAGATTGCTACGCGACGCCGGCCTCCCAATCGGGAAATTTCTGGTGTTGAAGGATTTCGAGAAGCCGAACTATAAAAAAATCGTTACCGAGCTCGGCTTACCCTTCTTCCTAAAGCCGGCCAACATGGGTTCATCGGTCGGCGTTCACAAAGTAAAAAATGAAACTGAATTTAAAAAAGCGCTCGCGGACGCTTTCCTCTATGACCGAAAAGTAATTCTCGAAGAATTTATCGACGGACGGGAGATAGAATGCGCAGTGCTCGGCAATGATGAGCCGAAGGCTTCGCTCCCTGGCGAAATAATAGTAAACGCCGAATTTTATTCTTATTCGGCAAAATATCTCGATAAAAATGGAGCCACTTTGGCGATTCCGGCTGAGCTTTCCTCCGATCTGATAAAAAAAATCCAAACTCTCGCAATAAAAACATTTACAACCTTGGAAGCCGAAGGGCTATCTAGGGTAGATTTTTTCCTGAGTAAAGATGGCGACGTCTTGGTAAATGAAATCAACACCATGCCGGGCTTCACCTCGATCAGCATGTATCCGAAACTCTGGGAAGCGAGCGGGATCGGCTACACCGAGCTCATCGACCGCCTTATTCAGCTGGCGATTGAGAGGTTTGGGAAAGAGAAGAGATTGAAGACGAATAAGTGAAGGCAAGACCTCATCCTCGCCTTCTCCTTGGAGGAGAAGGAATATGGCCACCCCTCTCCTCATAAGGAGAGGGTAGGGTGAGGTCTCGTCGCTCACACCTTCGCCACAAAAAGATCCAACAGCAATGACTGGCCGCCCTGGCCGGTTTTTGTTTTCAGATCTACCTCGAGAAGCTGCGCGTAAATAGATTCTAATTTCGAGAGCGAATATTTCCTCACAATCGACAAATTTTTCCGTGCCACGAACGGATGAATCCCAATCCGTTTCGCGAGTTCATCGCTGGTCATCTCGCCCTCCCGCTCGAGAATGTCGCTCATCTCGAGCAGAATTCTAAATTGCCACAAAAATAACCCGAATAGCTTCCCATCCTCCTCGCCACGCTGTCGCTGTTCAGTTAAAAGTTTGAAAGCTGTCTTATGGTTGCCGGACACTACGGCGTCAACCAGATTGAAAACATTGTCGTCGAGCTTTTCATTCAGGAAATTTGAGAGGTCGGCTACAGTGATTTTCCGACCTCCCCCTGACCCCTCCTTAAAAAGAGGGGAACTGGCGTAGGCGACCAATTGATTGATTACAGTTGATAGATGCCACATATCGCCGGCCGCATTCCGCGCGAGTTCCAGGGCGGCGCTATTTTCTATCTGACCGCCGCGCGCCTGCACCTCTTTTTCAATCCAATCCGTTAAACTTTTTCCGGAGAGCGTCAGAAATTCCCGCGAATATTTCTCCTTCTGAAGTAATAAATGCAATTCCTTCGCTTCCTTTACTTTGCCAATCGCCTCACCTTGCCAGCAGATCAGCACAGTGCTTTCAGGAAACTTCTTTTTTGAAAGACGCTCAATGAAATCGGCTAGTAAATCCTTATCGCTTGAAGACAGAAGATTTTCTACCACTACCATCCGCTTCTCCGCCAAAAATGGCACGGTATTTATTTCAGCAAAAATTTTTCCGGTTGGAGTTTTTTTGCCGTCCAAAATCAACGTATTGTATCCTTTCGGGTCGCGCTGAAGCTTAAACTGCTTTATTGAGTCTCGAAGATACTCTCTACTCCTGAATGTATCTTCGCCGTAAATGTACAAAATCATATCATAAATCACAAGCCCCAATGACC
>ERZ1292633.592-Hain-H41-02um-R1-592-length-41714-cov-6_pt1 | contig 41714 bp, 38 predicted proteins | sample MGYA00564406_ERZ1292633 | MGnify/ENA primary metagenome ERZ1292633 (study PRJEB36523, sample SAMEA6512639) | groundwater metagenome | collected 2019-01-08 | study: AquaDiva: Metagenomics assemblies of 32 groundwater samples | reverse complement strand
CGCCGCGCACCGGTTTTTCCATCGCGGCTTCGGTCACTACTCCGCGGATCGTACCCATCGGCTGTTCATCCGCGCTGGTGTCGGGTCCGCCCGCCAATCGACGGTCGTTCGAGTCGACAGGCGGCTGCTCCTCTTTCGGAAGGGGCAGATCGAGTTTCATCGGATTCGACGTTTCCGGCTCGGTCGGTATCGCCGAGGCGAAGCCCGTCTTCGGCGGTGACGGCGGCGGCGAAGCGTCGGCCACGTTGGCCGACGAATCGGCGACGAGTCGCACGTCCGTCGACGGAGCGACAACCCCAGCGGGCTTCAATTCCGCAACCGGACCGTCGGGTGGAATCGACCTTGCCGATTCGAGCGGCGCCGCCCGCGCGGGAAGCGGCAGGTCGGTCGGCGGTGCGGCGGAAACCTCCGGCGCCTCGGCCACGCGCGGTCGATCCGGCGCCTCCGGCAGGCGCGCTTCGGCGATCGACAAGGCCTCCGCGACAAGCAGCCGCGGCGCGTCTTCCGAAGTCGGTCGGAGCGCCGGCGTCGCTTCACGCGGCGCCCTCGCCGGCGCGAGACTCTGGGGAGGCGTATCCGAAACAGCATCACCTGTGGGCGGCGGCAAGAGCGCCTGCCTCGTCGTCAGCGCCGGCGCGACGGAAACATCACTTGGCGGTCGCGCAATCGACTGTGGTTCCGCGGGCAGGGCTTGTGCCGCGCCGTTCGGCTCGGGCACATCCACGCGCTTCCCATCCGTCGGAATCGTCACATCGACCGCTCGCGCGGCCTCGCTCATTTCGACATGCAGTAGAGGAACGATCGGCTCTTGATGCCGCACCGCCGCGTCGGCAGCCGACGCCTCAAGCGTCAACTCCGCCGCGATCTCGATCGGCTGGTGCTCGACGGGAAGGTCCGCCCGCACGTCATTCGCGACCGTTGTCAACGGAATGAGTTGTCGCTTGACGGCGACTTCCGCGGGCGGCGGTGTTTGGAAATCGGCGAGATGGCCGCGAATCTGCGCCGCGATCGTATCGCCGCGAACGGTTGAAGCGAGGGCGATTTGAATCGGACCTTTGCGATGAAACTCGCCCGCCAGCGCCGCCGCCACCTGCCACACGTGAAACAGCAACAGGAGCAAGATGTGCGCCGCGAGTGACGCCAGCAGGCACCTCATAAGCAGACTGAGCTTGCGGTTCCGCACGCCCTTGAACAGCATCAGCATGAGCAGCAGGAGCAATAATGCGAGTAGCGCCCAGAGCAGATTCGGTCCGATCGCCGCCCACAGGCCGGCCCAGTCGATCGGCGGATGGTTGATCCGCTCGGCCTCCGCGAAAACCTCTCGCGAATTGGTGTGATAAAGGTTGTATTCGCGGGCGGCGTCGGCGGAGCGACCCGCCACTGTCCGATCGGAGCTGAAGTCCAGCCCGAACCCGCCCATGCTCAGCGCGGGGTCGAGTTCGTTGAATCTTGTATTGACCGCGTCGCCGAGGTTCGTCGCCGCCTCGTACTCGCCGCGAAGACGCCGCGACCGGTACAGATCGAACGCCCCCGCTCCATCGGGCCGATCGGAGGCAAAGTACAGAAAATCGCCGAATGAACTGACGGCCGAAGCACCTTCGTTGTGCGGCGTGTTGAGCGAGTTGATCGGCTCGGCCCTGCCCACGCCGCGATCCGTAATCGCAGCCGCGTACAGGTCATACGTTCGATGGAAGAGGTCTTCGCGAAGCGTAGCGGGCCAGGCGTTCGGGTCCGGTGTCTTCACGTCGCCCGGCTGCGGGCGGTTGGACGAGAAGTAAAGCGTCTTTCCGTCCGGCGTCAGCGCCGGGCCGTAATCGTTGAACTCGGAGTTAACCGTTGGGCCGAGATTTTCGGGCGCTCGCCAGTCGCCGTCGGCGCCACGCCGTAACACCCAAAGATCGTAGCCGCCGAACCCGCCCGCCCGATTGCTGTAGAAGTAGATTGCTTCACCGTCGGCTGACGGTTGCGGCCCCAGTTCATCGGCCTCTGAATTGACCTCGGTCAGTGGATGCGGGTCGCCCCAACCGCGCGGCGAGCGGCTTGTAAAGTAGATGTCCGCGTTCTCACCGGCCTTGCCGCGGACGAAGAAAAGCGTCATTCCGTCGGCGCTGAGTCGGGGTTCGTAGTCCTCCGCGCCGGAGTTAATGAGGTCGGGCAGGCGCGTCGGCGGTTCCCAGAGCACGTCGCGAACGCGCGCCGTAGCGAGCGGTTCCTTGATCGATTCGGCATCGGTGAGGTACGCGCGCCGCTGCGGCAGCACCCGCCAGGCGACGCCGACCGCCGCCGCGAGCAGCATGACCACCACAAGTCCAACGAACCAGCGCTTCACGCGAACGCCTCCGATTTACGCTCCGCAACACGAACGCTCGCCGGCAATCAGAGCCGGGAGCGCAAGCGACCGGTCAAACCGCCCCTCGCTCGCGCTCGGGGTTCGGATCGCGTCGGCTGACCAAGTCGCAACCGCCTAGTCGGTCAACACCGTGTCGAGATACGGTTCCTGAATGCCCGCGCCCTTGCAGATGTCCAGCACCACGACAATGTTCGCATACGCGATCGTTCGATCGCCGCGAATCGTGACCTTCTGTTCGGGGTTGACCGCCACCGCCTCGCTTACGATCGTCTTCAGTTCCTCCGCCGCAATCGGCCGCCCCGAAACATGAATCTTGCCATCGGCATCCACATTCACGACCAGCTCGCGCAGTGCCGCCGATATCGGACCGCTCGACGACGCAAACGGCAGCGCAATGCGCATCTCCCGCTCCACCTGCGCGATGGTCGTCGCCAGCAAAAAGAAAATCAGCAGATTGAATAGCACGTCCGCCATCGGCACAAAGTCGATGTGAATCCCCGCCTCCAACTCGCGGTCCTCGATCAGCACGATGACTCCTCCTCACACTCCACCGGCCAGTGCGATGGCGGGCATCGGCGCAGCCGATCCTACGGTCGAGGAAACCACTTCACCCAGCCCGTCGCCGGCGATCCACTGCGCCGCCACTTCATCCAAATCCACCGCCGCCGCGTCGATCCGCCCCATCAGCACGTGGTAGGCGACCAGTACCGGAATGGCTACGAGCAGCCCCGCCGCCGTGTTCGTCCACGCCTCGAAAATCCCCTTGGCCAACATCTCCGTTTTCCCCAGCGACTGGCCCGATACCGCCACAGCCTGAAATGTCTTGATCATCCCGAAGATCGTGCCCAGCAGCCCCAGCATCGTGGACACCTGCGGCAATGCGGAGAGCAATCGCATCCGCTTTCGCAGCCGCACCAGCACCCGCGATCCGGCCTCCCGCACCGCTTTCTCTACCCGCTCGTCGCTCTGCCCTCGATGCCGCATCACCGCCGCGAGTACGCGGGCAACCGGACTGGTGTCCGCTTCGCACAACCCAAGGGCCCGGCGGCGATCGACCGCTAAAGCCCGCAAACTGGCGAGGAATCGCGGAGGAATGACGCTTCCACGGCGCAAAACGATGCTCCGCTCCACGATCACCGTCAGCGCCACCAGTGAGCACAACCCGATGAGTATCATCACTGGTCCGCCCTTGACCACGAAGTCCCAGACGGATTGAACCATTACCGAATCCGGCGACGCCGCACCCGCAGCCGCCGGACCCGCCGCCTGACCAAGAACCGCCAGGAACGTCTGTGTCATCGTGCCAAGCATATGTCACTCCCTCTCGATCGACAGTACCCCATGGCGAGCCCAACGTAGCGTCGCCCCTTGTGGGCGGCGCGGATCAGAGCGTGGAGCGGAAGCGACACGGCAAATACCACGCCGCGGACAAGCCGCGACGCTACGTCCTTGATTCACCGTCCCGGCAGCGCCGCCGCCGACAATTCCGAAAGCTCCTTGCTTGCCGGCTCCGCCCACTTCGTGTCCTTGAACTCCTCAGTCACCGCCGTGAACTGCTTGCGCGCCTGCGCCGGATCGCCAAGCTGCGTGAAGCACCGGCCGGCCTCATACAACGCCGCCGCACTCCACTCCGGATACGCGTACAAAATGTCCACCTTCAGCAACTCGCGGACCGCCGACTCGAACTTCTTCTGCGCGAACAAACACTGTCCGATCTGAAACTGCGCCCGCGCCGCGGTCGGCCCCTGATGCCGCTCGACCACGCGTTGATACGCCTCGATCGCCTCGTCATAGCGCTTCTGGTTTTCGCGCGCCCACCCGACGCCGAACTGCGCTGCAAACCATTGTTCGTGATCGCCGAACCGATCGAGATAGTCCTTGAAAACCTGCTCCGACAGCGCCCAGCGCTGCAAGACCGCCTGACACTCGCCCAGCCGCAGCATCGCCGGTTCGGCGATCGCATCGGTCGCGAAATCCTTCGCCACCCGCGTCAGGTGCGCAATCGCTTTTTGGTGCCGACCGGCCTTGAACGACGCCTCGCCCGCGAAGAAACTCGCCGACGCCAGCAGAGCACTCTTGGGAAACGCCGATATCAATTCCTCAAAGAAACCCGCCGAATCGTAGAACCGTTCCTGCTCGAATTCGCAAACGCCCAGTCGATAGAGGCACTGCTCGCGAAGCTCAGCCGGCGACGCCGCATCTTTGGCCAGTGCTTCTTTGAGTCCCCGAAGAACCTCGGTCGCCGCATCATATTGCTTCGCCGTCGATTCGAGTTCCGCCAGTTCGAGCATCGCGTGCAGGCGAACCGACCCGCCGTCAGCGTCAGCGAGCACCTCGCGATACGCGTTCGCGGCCTCCTCCGATTTGCCCAGCGCCCGCAGGCACCACGCCTTCTCGTAGCGAAGCGCCGTACGCACCAACGGCTCAATCGCACTCAAGCCGCCGGATTCACGCTCAACAACGTCCACGACCGTCAGCGCGTCCGCGTATCGTTCCTGCCGCGAGACGGCGATCGCCAGTCGCGCGCGTGCCTCGGCCTCGACGGCGGTTTTTCCCCCTCGCTCGACGACGCGGCGAAAGGCGGCTTCGGCCGGCGCATACTGCCCCCCCGCCATGAGGGCCTGCCCCTGCCGATAGACCGCCTCGATTTCGCCCTCGCCGCCGCCGGCGGTCTTCGCCGCCCGCTCGTACAATTTCGCCGCTTCGGCCGCGTCGTCGCGCTGCAGCGCGATGGCCGCGAGATGATTGAGCGCGTGCGCAGCAAACCGCGAGTCGCCGCCTTCGGCCAGCATGCGTTCGAACGACTGCTTCGCCTCGTCCACGCGTTTCAACAAAACAAGGATTTGCCCGCGCTCAAACATTGCCTGCACGCAGTGCGGGCTCTTCGGAAACCGCTCGATCAACCGATCGTAATCGCGCAGCGCATCATCGCCCTTGTCCTGCCGTTGCTTTGCATACGCCAGCTTCATCAGCGCGTCGTCCGCTGAGGGTGCCTCGCCGCCCGCCGACAAATACGCCGTCAGACGCGTCTCGGCTTTCTTCCACTCGCCGCGTTGAAAATAAATGTCGCCCAGCGCCAGCAACGCCGGTCGAAAAAGCTCACCCCTTTCGGCGGCCGGTGCGACCTGTTCCAACAGCGGCTCGGCCTCGTCAAACCGATCGAGCCGATAGAGCGCCGTCGCGAGTCGCAACCGCGTCTTGTCGGTCTGAGTGTCGTCGGGGAAACGCGACAAGACCTCGCGATACCCTTTCGCGGCTTCGGCGAACTTTCCCGAAAGAAACTCGCTTTCCGCCGAGAGGAACGCGACCGACGCCGCCATCGCGTCATTCGGATACCGTTCCAGAAACGCTTTCGCGTGCGCCCGGCTCTTGTCGTATTGCCCCCGCTGATGCTCCGTCATGGCGAGCAACTGCAACGCCTCGGCGGCGAGCGAGTGGTCCGCAAACTTCGACGTGAACTCCGTGATCGCCTTCACCGCGCCGTCGGCGTCGCCGCCTCGAAGCAACGCGATCGCGCGATCGTAGTGCATCTCCGCGCGAAGCGCATTTTCGGGGAAGCGTTGAACCGCCTCGCCGAGCCGCTTCGCCGCGGACGCAAACTCGCCCCGACGAAGTTCGCACTTGGCCATCCAGTACGTCGTCTCGGCAGCCGCGTCGCCGTTCGCCTCGCCCGCCTTGCGAAAGGCGTCGAACGCGCGATCGAACTCGCCGCTCGCGAACCACGTGTGAGCACGCTGCAGCAGCGCCTGCGGAGCGAGCGGACTCGTCGGAAATTTCATCAGGAGTCGGTCGAGCGCCTTGCCGGCTTCGTCGTACTTACCCGCCTGAGAGAGGAGCGATCCCAACCCCAGCAGCGCTTCCGGCGCAAACCGCTCTTCGCCTTTTTCGAGCATTCTTCGGTACTGCTTAATTGCTTTGTCGTCTGCGTTGCCGCGCTGATAGCACTGCGCCAGCAGAAGCGACGCCTGTCCGGCGAACGCGCCCTTCGGGTATGTCTTGAGCAATGAAGCGAGCCGATCGGCCGCGCCGCCGAAGTCATTGCGGGCCATATCCGACATTGCCCAGAAAAACTCTCCGCGCTCGCGAACCGGGCTTTCGGGCCGTCGCGAAGCAAGCTCGCGGCACCGTGCCGCCGCGTCTTCGTATTTTCCGCCACGATAGAGCGCTTCGGCTGCGCCCGTCGCGGCGTCATCGGCCATTTCGTGATCGCCGAATCTCCGCAGCACGTCGTCGAACGCCGCCGCCGCCTCGGCGTATCGACCTCGCGCCAGGTGGCACTGCCCGTCGATCACCGCCGCCTCCGCCGCGAATAGAAAGTCGTCGAGCTTGCGCAAAGGGGCGAGTTCACTCACCCCCTCGTCGTACCGTTCCAACCGGAACAGGCAGACCGCCAAACCGTACCGCGCCACGCCGGCCTTCTCGTGATCCCCATGCTCTGAAAGAAACGAGCGGTATTCGGCGATCGCGGGTTCAAACAGTCCGCGGTTAAGCAGGCCGTTGGCGGCGAGATACGATCGCAGCGCCGGGTCCGACCCGTCCTTGGACGAGTCCCCTCCGAGCACGGCCGCGTTGACAGCCAGCCCAACGACTACCGCTACAACCGCCTGCAAAATCGCCGATTCACGCGAAGTCGCCGTCATTCCCGACCTCCTCGCCTTCGTTTGCGCCATTGAACCCGTTCGCGCCGCGCGTACCCCGAGCGGTCGGCGTCGAGCGCCGTGTTTTTTCCGAACGGGTCGGCGTCCGATCCGACGCCGCGCCCGCTCACCGATCTCAAACGGAACGTTTGGTAGCGCCGCGCCCCGGCTACCTCCGGTGCAATGCCGATGCGCGGCGGGAACGATTACTTGCCGTCGTCGTCCGAGTCGTCATCGTGGTCGCCGTTCGGCGCGCCCGCCGCAGCGCCCAGCCGCTCGTCCGTATCCTCGGACCCAGGCGCGACAGCCGGTTCATTGCCCGGCTCTTCCGCCGCGATTTCATCGTCGTCCGCCGGCGAAGGCGCTGCAAAGTCCACTCGCGGCATAACCGACATCGCCGACACCGCCCGCTCGACCGCCTCCATCGTCGCCGGCGTCACCATCTGCTCGATGCCGCTGATCAAAGCAACCACCGAATTCACAAGCTCCGGCGTCGGCGTCACGTCGTCGATCGACTCGACCGCCTCCTCCACCGCATCCGCGCGATGATCGAGGTCATCTGCGTGCTCATCGAGACCGCGCGCATCCTCCTCCACCGCGCGGGCCTTGTTTTGCAGCTCCTCCGCCTGCGACCGTAACTCTTCGGACTGCCGCGCGAGCTCCTCCGCGCTGTTCTGCAATGCGTCAATATGCACCTGATAGGCATCCGCCGAAGCGGCGGACCCGTCACCTTCGGAAACCTTCTCGCCGACCGCGCCGGCGCGCTCGAGCATGCGCTCCGCTTGCTCGCGGTATGACTCCGCAACCTCCGTCAGCGCGCTCGACTGCCGCTCGATCGCTTCGATCACGTCGTGGTGATCGCGGGCCTCGCTCCGCGCGTCACGTGCATGCCGATGCAGACGCTCCCGCGCCCGATCGACCTCCTCGCGGACCCGGGCGCGGATGCGCTCCGCCTCGCCCTGGGTCTTTGCGCGGAGTTCGTTGACTTCGACCTTGGCTTTGGCCTTGATCTCCTTCGCCATCGCCTTCAATTCGGCGGCCATCCGGCATCGCTCGCAGTCGTGGTTGCAGCCCTTGGCGCAGGGCCCGCCGCAACCCACGCCCATGCTCGCCCCGGCGCCGCGCGCGAACGCGGCCGCATAGCCGGGCAGCTTGCCAAAATCGAAGTTGAAATCAAAGTCGTACGTTCCCCACCCGTCCGTGCCCCGCTCCTGCGACGGATCAATGATCCGCAGGAACGCGTCGATCACCCGATGCTGCCGCTCCGTCGCCTGAATCTCGATCCCCTCCGGCCTGGGGCGGACCAGGATCGGAACATCCGATCGAGATACCAACTGCGTGAACGCCTCAAGTTTGCCCTCCGACAATTTGTACGTCCGCCATTCCGTCTCTTCGCCGCTCACGTCGGCCAAGCTCTGTCCGGGCTTCGGAGTTGCGCCCGGGCCATGAGCGGATGCGGGCGGGCGCGTCGGCATGGGCTGCATGGCCGGCATCGGCGGCTGTGGAGGCATCGGCGGCATCGGGGTGCGTGGCGCCAGCGCCCGCGGCGGCGAAGGCGGACGCGGAGCGCGAGGCGCATGCGGAACATGCATTCCGTGCGGCGGAGGAGGGGGCGCAGGCGCTGCGTCGTTATCATCATCCCCGTCGTCGTCCGCGTTCTTGCCGCCGTTTTGATCATGTTCGGCGAGCGCTTCCGAAATCCGCTCGATCTTTTTGCCGAGCCGGTCCAATTCCGCCCGCAACTCCGCCAGGCGACGCGCTTTGGCCGCCTGATCACCGCGATCCGACACCTGAATCACCGCCGCCGGCTCAATCGTGCCGATGGCGGGAATCGCCATCGCACGCTTGTCAACCGGCGCAACGGCCGGCGCCGGCATCTTTGCTTCGTTTGCCGAAACAGACCCCGCCGTGACTGCGACTGCGGCTGCACGAGGCGCCTTCTCGTCGCCATCGTTCGCGCCTGCCTCTTTGGGACACGACTTCGCGGGCGAAGCGATCCATCCGCCCGCCGCAATCAACACCGCCAGGGTGAACCCCGACATGGACAGCCTGGGTCGCACGCTTCCCGTCATCACCATTGTAAGTCTCCTCGCAAATCGCCTTGCTCGCCCCGTCGTGATTCCGATTCCCATCGCCGGCATCGGCCGGTCCGATTCCGATAGATATTGCCGTGTACGAATCAGCGCCGTGGCATACGCCCGCCGCGTTTGCGGCATCAGCGTGGTCACCCACGCGTCGCAACAATTTTCCGCCTCCGCGTGCAACCGGCTGCGCACCCACCACACCAACGGATGCCACCAGTACAAGCTGCCGATGATCGACTCGATCCACGTCACGCGATGATCGCATCGCCGGATGTGGGCCAGCTCGTGAAAGACCACGGCGCGCCGACCCGGATCGTCCAGTTGATGCCATAGTTGCGTCGGAAAAATGAGCCTCGGTCGCAACCCGCACCAAACCATCGGCGACACACGACCCTCCACCATCAGCGTCTGCGGAACGCGCTTCACGCCGAGATTTTCGCAAGCCGACTCCACCAACGTTCGCACCGCCAGCGGCGCGGGCAGACCGGTCCGAAGGACGCGGCGAAAACGAACGATACGAGCGATTCCGAACGCAAGCAGGACGGCGGTTCCGCTCAACCAGACTTTTCGGGGCAGCGTCGGAAGTTGCGCGACGACGTCACGCACTGCCGCCACGCCGGCAACCCACTCCGGCCATTCGCCGGAGGCATGAATCGGCACAACCGGCGTCGGCGTCAGGATGGGTGATGACGCATTGTCTTTCGGCTGGGGTTGTGGCGGACTGGAGACGTCCGCAAGAACGCGACTGACCGGGGTGCGCATCACGTCGGCGGCGTGGCGGCTGGACACGTCAGTTGCGTCGCCCGGTTCTGTCGCGTCGCAGTAGTCTTTCAGACCCTCCTGCGTTTCGCCATTCGCACAAAACAGCGGCCCGGCAGGTCCCGCCGCCCGGGCGAGCTTTTCCGGCGGTAGAACTACTGCTCGGGCCGCAGACCGTGGTGAGGATGGGGTCCGATTCGATTCAACTCTCGACGTCGGCTCACGCAACGGATTGCGACGCTCCGCGGCATCGGTGTGCGTGGTATTACCGGCGGGTTTCTTTCGTTTTACGGTAGACGGTTCGCGGCCTGTGTCGTCAACGGCGCGGATCGGCGTTGTGCGATTCGCCCGCGAAATCTGGTTGGCCGTCGGCGTTGTCGCCGGAATGATGCGAAACGCATCGTTCGACGGTCGCCGGACCGCGCCGGGCTCTTGATGACTCGTCGGGCCGATCAACGCTCCCGCATCGGCAGCGCCGCCGCCGGGCATAACCCTGGGCGCGCTGGGAAGCAGCGGCGACAGCACTAACCAGACAAGAACGGTCACCCAGATCGTGTGCCTCGTGGCCGGCAGGCACGGGAGCAACCGAGACGCCGCCGCCGCGATCAGTACCAGCGGGATCGCCGCCAGTCCGTTTCGCCAGAGCACGTCCAAAGCCGGAGCCGCCCAGTCGGCCATCCCACACCTCCGGGAGAAAGAGGATCAATCTGCTGTGTCCAACCGCTCGATCAGCTTCTGGAGTTCTTCGATCTCATTCGGTGTCAGCCGCTCGGTGCGTACAAGTTGCAGCACCAGCGGGCCCGCCGCCCCGTCGTAGAGCTGCGACACGAGGTTCTTCAATCGCGACCGTGTGACGCGATCTCGCGAGACCCGCGCACGAAAAACGTGCGCCAAGTCCGACTTGTCGCTGGTGACGTAACGCTTGAGTTCGAGGCGGGTCAGCAGGGTCTGTACCGTGGTGTAGGCGACGTGCCGACCGCGGGCGTGCAGCTCGTTGAGCACGTCGCGGACGGTCGCGGGACCGACCTCCCACAAGGCCTTGAGCACCTCGAACTCGGCGGTCCCCAGATCATGGAGTTTGTCGGCCATGTCGATTCCTCGCGAATCCCGCTCCACTCGCCCGACCTCCTACACCCGTCGGAGACAGTCTACTACATTTGTCGGAGGATGGCAAGCCCCCGCCCCGCAATTGTTACAACTCCGTACAAATGGGCATTCGGACAAAGCGTGGAAGTATTCGTAAGAGCCAACCGCTTACGACATGAACGGTGGGGTCAGGTGTTGTGCTCGGAGGTACGCTTGACGATCTCGAACATGGTCTTGGTCGGTACGTAGCCCTTGATTTCGACAACTTGGCTTGGACGCAATTCTACGAGCCAGTCGCAAACCGCCGCGCTTCGTTTCGCAAGCATGGTGGTGGGATGCCGATGAGGGGCCCACGGAAGCTCAACGTGTGTGTGCGGCACTGATTTGGGGCACGTCGTCGTGATCGCGACCGCGACCACCGGCCCGTCCAGCAAAATCTCGTTCGTGGCTGTGATCACGACAAGGGGTCTGATCTTGGTATTGCCTTTCGGGTCCGGAGCCGCGCCCCATACGATCGAACCCTGGCAAAGCTGTTCCGTGAAACGCTCCAAGGTCGCTCATTCTTCATCCGGCTCAAACGGGTCAGTCGTATCATCCCACCAAGACTGTGGGGGCTGATTGATCGGCAAGGCGGCCCATCGCAAAAGCGTCGAATTCATAGGCGTCGCCGCCGCCAACTGGTCAACGAGTACATTGGCGGGCTGTTCGCATCGCGTGTAGCTTGTGGGATTCCAAGCGGCGCCGTCGGAAACGGTCCTTTCGTCCGGTTCTGTGTTCCAGGTTGCCGGGTTGCGAATCATCGACGACAATCTCCTCCCGATTTGAACGTCATTGAGTGGCTTTTTTGACCCAAAACGGGCGTTGTCCAAGAATCTCGCCATCAGCACTCAAGACCACCCAGTATTTCCCTTCGTCGAAAAACGGGACATCAATCAGATACACATTGGAATCGAAAATCTGAAGCGGATCATCGATTCGAAACGGTCCCGCAATTTCAACGACGGCCTGTCCGGTCGTTTCGTATTCAATCGAAAGCCTCAAATCATAGGTTCCACGACCATTCGTTAGCGTGAATAGCACCGTCATCCGCGGAAGCTTGCACGGTAGCTGGGGGGCATTGAATTGATTGAACGTCCCGACAACAACCAGCTTTTTCGTCCGCTCGTCCCGATAAACCTCATCACAAATGAGGATCGAGACGCATGTCATCTTTTCGGAAGTCGCCATCACGGACCCACCACCGCTCCAAACGATTCACGCCCCGTCGCCCATTATACTATGATCACCGGTGCTTGTCTGCGGCTCAGCATGGGCTGAATCCGGCCATTTGTCCCTGGGTTTCGTTCCTTGTTCTGCTAATAGTGCATCGGACGCCGATTATTGGAGTGACCCCAAAAGCCACTCCACGACCGGTTTCGATGGCGAATCGAACTCGTACTCGCGAAGGTGGCCTTTCGACACCCACCGGATCTCCGCATACGGTCCCGGTTCGGCATCTTCACCCGCCACGCCGCAGAAAAAGTAGCGCAGCTCCGCCTCCCGACCCTCGACGCGCTCGACCAACGGCGGCTGACCCACCACGACCTCGACGTGCAGACCCAGTTGTTCGCGGGCGATGCGACGCATGGCGGCCTCGGGCGATTCGTCACGCTCGACCGGACCGCGCGGAAACCGCCACACGCGGCTGCTCGGCTGCCCGTCCTTGGGCAGGGCGATCAGGACGTGGTTGTCCTGGCGCTCGATGATTCCGGCGGACCAGCACGGTCGGGTTGGCTGAAGCGGCATGTCACACATACTCCGCAGTCACGCCCGCGACGCCGCGGCTTTTCCGATCACGCGGGCGCCCGGCTCCCGTGATCGACTCATCGTCAGCGTTTGCGACCCGATGCCGAAACCCAGCAAGGCAATCGAGAAAACGACTCGAATCGCCCACCAAATCCGCGCCTGCGCCGCCGGCACGCTGATCCCCCGATCCAGCGCCGTCAGATCGCCGCGCTTCAATTCGCCGTTCGTCAGCACCCAGCGCACGTATCCCAACACGCCCCCGGGCGGGTAACGCTCCGCGAGAAACCGCCGCACATCGTCGGCGATTTCCCCACGAAACTGTGCGACCGATTGGTCGCCCAGATGGCGCGTCCGCTGGACGGCCCGATCGGCGACGTCGCCGGGAAAGTCGCGACTCTCCTTGACCATCGACACACCCCACACCAGCGCCACGAGCACCGTGGTCCCGATCACAAGTTGTAACGACGAATAAGGTCGCCCCGGCGCAGCCACTCGATACGCCGCCGCGCCGATCAACAACCCAAAGAGCATGAAAAAAAACAAGCCGAGAAAAAAGGGTAACGAGGCGGCATACGACAGCAACCACGCGAAAGGCAGCGAAAACACTCCGGCCACGCCTACGCCCGCCCACCATCGAGCAGTCGATCCCGGCGTGTCGTCCGGCACAGGCAGAACCGGCCGTGTCGCCGCCGGCTCTGCGATGGCGTCAACGCCCGTCGCCGCCCGCGCGTCGGACGAAGTCGCGGCGGCGACCTCGCGTTCCACGGCGCTAGGGGTTCCGCCCGGCATCAAATCCGCCTCCCGCACGGTATTGAACGACCTCGACGTTTTCGAGCGTCACCAGACCCTCGGTCACCATCTCGTCGACAAACGGCAGCAAAAGATCGATCTTCTCGCGGCTGTCCACGATTTCGATCACCATCGGAAGATCCTCGGACAACCGAAGTATCTTCGACGTGTGCAGCTTGGAATGCGCTCCGAAACCCATCGGCCCGCGAAGCACCGTCGCGCCGGCGAGATGGAGTTCCCGCGCTTTCAGAACGATCGCCTCATACAGCGGGCCATGCTGCCAGTGATCCGATTCGCCGATGAAGATTCGCAACAGGCATTGCTTAGTCCACGGATTCACGGCATCACCCACCATTTCGCCAGACGCTGACCCGCCCACGCGGCTGCCAGGCAGCTCGCGACACTCGCCGCGACGTTCAGAGCAGCCAATGTGTACTGTCGCTCTTCGGCCAGCTTGAGCGTTTCGAGCGAGAATGTGCTGAACGTCGTAAATCCGCCAATGACGCCCACTAACACACCCACCCGGTACACGGGGTCAATGGCGGCTTCCGTCATACGCTCACTGAGAAAGCCGATCGCCAGACAGCCGAGGACGTTCACCGACAATGTGCCCAGCGGAAACGAAATGATGGAACGCTGGACAAGACCGGCGAGCACGTATCGCAACATGCTCCCGATCGCACCGCCCATGCCGACGGCCGCTACTCGCAAAATGCCTCCGTCCATCGTTGATCGTCGGGCCAATCCGCGCCTGAGAACCCCCCACCCTTCCTGGGAGAGGGCTGGGGTAGTGTCGCATCGAGTGCAGTTACACCCGTTCGGCGACTATCTTGTGCGAGGCGAGCAATCTCCGCAACGCATCGAAGGTGAGAATCGCTCCTTGCTTGTTTGCCAAACGATGTGCGGGCGGGGCAGTCCGGCAACGGCTCCGAAGCCGCTACCCGTCATGTCAAGGATTGAAAGAGCTCGATCGCCTATTGGGACGATTTCGACGCGGGAACAGTCGTTGGTTTCGGCGTGGGCGGCGGCTTCGGCTGTGTGGACGGGACCACAAACTCGATCACGATCGTTACATAATCATCTTGTTTTACGACGGTGCCGGTTTCGCCCGCCCCCCCGGCGGCGCCTTTCGCTCCCGCCGCGCCGAGCCGGACCGACTCACTCTCTTTGAAAGCGCCGACCGTCTCTTTCTTGACAGTGGACGTGTCCTCCGCAGTCTTGGCCTTGGCCGGAGCTTTCTCCGCCGCAACCTGTCGGCGCCGCACGAGTGATCGCGATTCCTCAGTCGTCGAATCGGGCGCGGACTCCGCAATATCCTTCTTTTCCGGAGAGGTCGGCTGCGGTGAGGCCGCTGCTCCCGAGCTCGCCGGCGTGTCCGCATCCAGTGCTTTCCCCCGCGCCTGAGCCGCCGCGACCGACCCGGTGTCGCGCCGTGCTTCTTCATCCGCGTTCCCCGTCTTGCCGATCCGTTCTCCGATGCGGCCGGAGCGCCGCGAAAGCGCGTCGGCATCCAGCCCGACGATCTTCATCAGCCCGCTCAAGGGATCGAACCGATTCGAGTCCGCGGGCTTTTTCGCAGACTCCACAGGCCCGCCGGCCCGCTCAGCACGTTTGTCCGCGAATTCGGTTTTCGATTCCCCTTCCGTCGGTTTCGGCTCTTTGGCAGCCGCGTCGGCCTCGGGTGGCATCTGACCCACCATCTGCAGAAGGTTTCGCGCCGAGGCCGCGCCGCGCACGGCGATCGGACCGGCCTGCAACGCCACGCGATCCTCCGATCCCGCGACCGCCGTCAGATCGTCCACAACCTGCGCCGCCTGCGAACGCGGGACACGCACGAGCACCTGTCGCTGCTGGGGATCGTCGAAATTGACGCCCGCCTTGCCGACCAGAAAAAACGAATCAACCGGTTCCTTGGACCTACCTGCGCGGCTGCCGCGTTTCGCAAGGTTCTCGGTTTTCTGCTCCGACAATCGCTTGATGAGTCTCTCGGCAAGTGCGTCGCGCTCGGCTGCGTTGACGGCGACGACTTGCAGCCGAACCGCTTCCGGCGCGAACGATTGCCTCGTCAGCGCCGCCGGATCGACGCCGGCAGCCAATTGCGATTCCACGGTCTGCGCTGCAGCACGGCTCGCCAACGCTTCTCTGCCGGCCGGACCGATCGCCGCGGAAGGCGGTGCCGGCCCATCCGCGGCGACTCGCTCACGCCTCGCGTCGGCCGTCGCAACTTTGTTCTCCGCGCGACCGACGCCGTGTTGGCCGCGATCCAGGAGAAACCACCAACCGGCGACCACGACCACCCCCAGCATCGCCGCCATCGCCAGCCACGCCGTCCACGGCGCTCTGCGTTCTTGGATGGGCACGGGATGCGTCTCGGCGCCGCCGAGCAACTCGGCCCGCTCGAGCCGCGCTTCGAGGTCGGCCGCGAGCGTCGGCGGCGCGGCGTGCCGCGGCAGAGACCCGACCGCGTTGACCGTGCGACGAAGCTCCTCCAGCAGCCGCCGCGCCGACGCATCCTCGCGCAACACGCGCTCCACGAGCGCGCGCTCGCGATCATCGACCTCGCCGTCGAGGTAGGCCGACAAAAGCTCGGATAGTTGATCGCGGTTCATGTCCCGCCGGCTTTCCCTTGTTATGGGCCACCGGGTTTCGCCGTCCGCGCGGGGGCAATCGCCTCGCGCAGCGCCATTCGCGCGCGATGCAGCCTCGACTTTACCGTGCCCGGCGGAATGTCCAGAATCGCCGCGATCTGCCGGTAATCGAAACCCTCGATGTCCCTCAAAACGACCACCGCGCGATGCTCATCGTCGAGTCCGCCCGCGGCGGACAACGCGTGCGCAATCCGCGCCTGCAATTCGGCGTCGGAAGCGGCCGGCGACGGGTCGTCGCCTTCGCTTCGCCGCACCCGCCGCGCAAGCTCCTCCGCCTGCGTCCCTCCCGCCGCCACGATGCCGTCCAGCGACGCCATCCGTCGCCGACCGGCGCTGCGCCGGTGCGACAGCGACAGATTCACCGCCACGCGGAAAATCCACGTGTAGAACCCGCTCTCCTGCCGAAACGCGTTGAGACTCTCGAACGCCTTCAGGAACGCGTCCTGGGTCAGATCGCGAGCGTCTTCGAGGTGCCCGCAAATCCGCCAGCACGTGTTGAACACCCGGTCCTGATACCGCCGGACCAGTTCGCCATAGGCCTCCGTCTGTCCGGACTTCACCCGCCGCACCAGTTCACGATCGTCACACCCCGGCGCGTGACCGTCGTTCGCAGCGTTTGCTGTCGCGTTTCCCGTTGTGCTTCCTGTTCTTGGACGCTCGGGCACGGATCGGGTTCCCCGGTTGCGCAGCGTTTATCGGTCGTCCGGCGGCCTACACCTGCACGTCGCATGATGTCCGACCGGACCGTCCGGGTCAAACGGCGAGTTTTTCCACACTTTACCCTTGCATTCCGATAACCTTGTGCTACCAATGAGTTTACACCGATAGTTATCTGTTTGTTCAAGCCCTTTCGCAAACGGAAGTCGGGATGAAGCGATCCATTCTTTTACTCGTCGGAACGGCCTGTCTTACATTCTCAAGCCTGTCGCACGGTGTAGCCGTTGACGGCGCACGGATTATCGAGGCCGATCGCAACCCTTTGCTCCCGCTTCGTCTAATATCTGATGCGGGCGTGTTCGTGGTGTACGACGCGGCCGTGCCGTTGATCGAGCGGGACGCGCGCGCCCGGTACGTCGGTTGGGGGCTGGGGGCCGACGACGAGCAGGTCTACGTGTATCCCGCACTTCTGTACAACAGCCGAGCCGCGACGACACAACGCTCCATCGCCGTCGCGGTACGGATCGGGCCCTGCGCTGCTGCACTACCCCCCCGTGGTCCCCCCTGATAGGGGGGGACGGTTCGGTAAACCCGGATCGACATTCACCAATAGAACTCATCCGGCGCTACCTTCGCCGCATGGCGCGGTCCATTTCGCGTTTGTGTTCGCGGGTTTTCATGGTCTGGCGCTTGTCACCGAGAGTCTTGCCGCGGGCGAGCGCGATGGTGACCTTGGCCAGGCCGCGGATGTTGAAGAAGATGCGCATCGGGACAAGCGTGAGGCCCTTCTGCTCGACCTTGGGCCGGAGCTTGCGAATCTCATGCTTGCGGACGAGGAGCTTTCGCTTGCGGAGCGGTTCGTGGTTCTGGGTGTTGGCGAAGGTGTAGGGGGCGATGTGCGAGCTGATCAGCCAAAGCTCTTCGCCGTCGATGCGGACGTAGGCTTCGTCGATTGAGGCGTTGCGGTCGCGGAGGCTCTTGACCTCGGAGCCGAGGAGGACGATTCCGCACTCGAGCTTTTCGAGGATTTCGAAGCGAAAACCGGCCTTGCGGTTGGTGCAGACCGTTTCGTTGACCGGAGGTTTTGACATAAGTCATTTCAATATATATAGTTAAGTGCTATCCATGATCGGATTCGGGCAGACGCTTCGCGGCCATAGGGTCGCGCGGGCTAAAGCCCGCGGCTCAGTTTTGTTATCGTTCCTCAGGCGGAATTTTGGTTCGGCATTCAAATGGCCTATAATTTGATTCGATTCTATCTGTAGGCCCGGCGACCGCAACGGACGGGCTGAACGTGGGTTATACTTCCTCTTGGAGAGGATACGGAATGGTCACGACCGCAGACGCCACGGATCGGGAACGCGAACGACAACTCATCACTCGTGCGCGCACGGGCGACCGCGTTGCTCTACGCGAACTCGTGGACCTGCACAAGGATCGCCTGTTCGCGTTTATCTGGCGGATGGTGCGCGACCATCACGAGGCCGAGGACGTCTGTCAGGATGCGTTTCTCAAGGCTTTCGCCTCGCTCGATACGTTTTCGAGCGAGTTCCGTTTCAGCACGTGGTTGTTCACGATCGGTTATCGGGTCTGCCTGAACCGGCTGCGACGCAAACGGGGTACGGCAGCCGAAATCGACTTTTCGGCGATGGCCGACCCGGACGGGAAGGTCGCGGCCGAGGTGGCCGAATCGGAAGAGGCCGGGCGGGTTCGCGGCCTGGTCTGGTCGGCGGTGGACCAGCTCAGCCCGCCGCAGCGAGCGGCTGTCTTGCTCTTTTATCGCCACGAGTTCGGGTGTCAGGAGATTGCCCGCGTGTTGGAGCTTCCGCTGGCGACGGTGAAGAGTCATCTGCACCGTGCGCGGGGGCGGTTGCGGGAAATCCTGGAATCGAGCACGGCGTCGGAGTTGAACGTTTTTCGCAATTTTTCGGAGCGAGCGGTGTAGAAGGGGTTGCCGCGACCGAAGGAGAGTTGCGGCGAGCACCGGGACGAATCTTACGATGCAATGCGAACAGGCCCGCCAACTGTTTGACGCCTACCTTGACGACGAGTTGTCCCCCTCGCTCGCAACGGAGCTTGGGGCGCACCAACTGCGTTGCCCGGAGTGCCGTCAGGCGTTGGCGTTGCTGGAGGTCAGCGGGCACATTCTCCGTTCGGACCGCGATTCCTTCGTGGCATCGGCCCATTTCACCGACCGATTGCTGGCGTGCGTGGATGGGCCCCGCGTGTGGCGTCGCAAGCTTTGGAATACGTTGTACATCGGGGGTCCGCTCGCTGCGGCGGCGGTGATCGCGCTGGCGTTTCTGGGCGTTTTCGACGGTCGGGGCAAGTCGCAGGTCGCGGGGGTTCAGCAGATCGTCGCGCCGCCGATGGTGCAGATGGTTTCGGAGGTCTCCGAGTCCCAATCAACGGATGCGCCCGGTTTGCGGCCCACGAATGACGCCGCCGAGCGCGCCCTCGATGAATTCGTTGCGCAGACGCAACGGCGGATGCAGGAAAACGGCGAATCGCTCCACCGTGTCTTGGACCTCACCATCCTTCAAATGCTTGACATCCTCGAAGAAGCGAAGGAGCGCGCGAACCACGCGCCTCGCCAGCCGGTCCCCGTCGCGTCGCCGGCGGCGCTGCATCCGGCTGCCGATTCCGCCGAAGATTCCAGTGACGCCCCGTCGTCGGAGTTCGGCGATACGGAGGAGTCCACAAATCCGGACAGCGCCGACGAGTCCGGCGGCGCCTAGCCTAGAGAGCGTCGGACGTTTGCTTGTCTCCGCGGCGCCGCCACCATGGCAAGAGAATTGCGCTTTCCATCGCCCGCGCGTCGCTTTCATGCCCGCGCCGCAGGTCGATCCCGACTCCAGCCTATTCCTACTTACAGGTGCGTCCGGGACGCACCCTACGCTTGCAGCTTGCGTCCTGAATCATGGCCGACCTCGCTTGTGCGGACGATTCTCATCGCGGCGGCCGGCTCGATCCTATTTGCCGCCGTCGCGGCGGGACAACAACCCTCGCAACGCGAATCGACCGATGCGGCGTCGATAGCGAGCTACGTTCCGTCTTCGACGCACGTATTCATTTCGCTTCGGCGGTTGACGGACGTAAACCAGGCGCTGCAACAGACCAAGGCGTGGCGTTTTGTTCCACTGCTGAGCGGAAAGCCGCTGCGCGACGACGCCTCGTTTGACCTGCGTTCGATCGTCAAGGGCTTTCTCGGAGCGGAAAGCAAGATCGACGCGGATGACCTGATGAAGTCCGAGATCGGCCTGGTCGCGCCGTCGTGGTCGCAGCTCGGCCGGGCGATCTGGCTGATTCGCGTGCCGGACGACGAAGTGTTGGATCGCTGGTTCCCCCAGGAAGGGCTGCGGCGCGGGGATTCGTCACGGGCCGCACGCGTGTTTCGCACCGACGACGGCATGACGGTTTGCGTTCGCGGTCGCGTGGTCGCGCTGGCGCGGCGTGGCGGGGACTGGGCGCAGCTCGGATCGATTCTGCGATTGATGGCCGGGCGGGGCGGCGACGTGCTCGAGGAGACCGCGGCGTATCGCGAGCTGGTGGCGTATCTTCCGGGTCGGCCGCTTGCGATTGTTTATGCCGCGCAGAGTCCGCCGACGGGACGTGAGGGCGTTGCGGATGAGCCGGGCGCCGACGATCCGCCGGCGAATCCGGAGCGCACGGTTATCGGTGTGTATGCAACGGGCGGTCGGATCGAACTGGCGGTGCGCGGTGCGACGGCGCAGCGGCATGGTCGCACACCGATCGCTCCCTACGCCGTCGAGCGAATGCTGACACTGCCCCAGACGACATTGCTGGCGTACGCGACCTCGGTGGATTGGAAAGCGCTCGCGCGTCGGGAAACCGACGGCGGCAGGGGCGGGACGCTCCAGCGATACCTCGATCTGCTATCGGGACTGCGCCGGCATGATCCATCCTCCGAGGCTGCGTCGTTGCACATGGGGAAACACATCATCGCCGCGTGGGACCAGGACCTTTCCGGCGACGGTTCGACGCCCCAGCTGGCGTTCCTGATCGAATGTCGCGATGCGCGGGCGTTCGCGGAGGAGGCCCGCGGCGTCGCCGAGTCGTTCAGAAGTTTGGTGTCGGCGATCGAACAGAGTGATGTCGGCGAAGTGCTGCCGCTCAAGGAGAGCACGCACCTGGGCGTGCGCATCGGCTCCGTGCCGCTTCGCGCCTACGCGGAGAAGTCGCGGTTTTCGTGGGTCAAGATTCTCTCGAACCTCGAACCGAGTTGGGCGGCCAGCGGCGACTGGTTCATCATCACGCTGACCCGCGACCACCTCGAACGGATCCTCGACGCCCAGATCGGCTTCGTGAGCGTACTCGGCGATGTGCGGGACGCGCGAGCGTTTCGCGAGCATCCGGAGCAATACTCCGCCATCGCAGTGGGGCAGGGGGGGCTGGCGGCGACGGTCCTTGATCGTTGGCTGCACGATACGCAGGTCGGCGGACCGTCGTTGCTGAACGGGGCCTTATGGGGCGATCGGAATCCGTCGGAGTTGTTCGATCCCGGACGACTCGGGATTGAAATGGCGTCTGACGGCGAGCCGGGGTTTGTCGAGGTCGCCGGCGTGGAGCCGTTCACGCCCGCCGACGGTCGGCTTGCGGCGGGGGATAGAATTCTCGGTGTGGACGGACGTTTGTTGGAGCTGGCGTCGCCGGCCGACGATCTTCGGCGATGGTGGGAGCAGTCCGAGGCGGGTTCGAGTCATACGCTTCGCGTGCTGCGCAAGGGATCGATCATCGAACTGCAAATATCGCAGCGGGAAGACGACGTGCGTCTGACGAACCTGCTGGTGCAGCCGGTGGACGCGCTTCGCGAACTAGCGGCGCTGGGTCGGGCGATTCCGTTTGCGAGCCTGCAAGTTCACGCGACGGATGAGCGACATTTCTCGGCGCTGGTGACGTTGCGGTTGTCGTCGGCTTCGCCGTAGCGTGTGACGACGGCAAAATGGTGCGTCCGGGACGTACCCCCTATCCCTGGGAGGGAGAGGGGTTTGGGCGCGGCGCAAAAACGGCTTCCCGCCGAACCCGCGAATAAAAGGACCGCTCATCTCCCCAGAGGCGTCTTTCATCCGAGAGTCCGGCGGGTTGCCTCGCAGAGGAAGCTATGATCCATGGGACACGGGAACACACTTCGCCCCCGTCCCCCCCCCTGGTCTCCCCCGCCGTACCCGTCGCGGTAGGTCACGGTCTGAGAATGGGATAGGGCATGTGGCGTGCCGAAAACGCAGGAACTGCCGGAAATCTTTTTGCTTTTGTAAGTGCTTACGGATGCTATTCTTATGGCGCTTAAATTGCGACCGAGCGATACCGGCGAAGTGCGCTGGGGAGACGGAGTTCCGCCCCAGCGTTTCCCAATTCGGGGAGTATTACCCATTCCGACCGACGCCAAAACGCCGGATCAGAAGGCATTGATTTCGTGTTTTGAACCACAGAGAGCGCGGAGGACACGGAGATATGCACTTCGACTATCCCGGTTGATTCATCGCGCGGCCGCAAAGGATGCAAGTCGTTGTAGCGTCGCCCCTTGTGGGCGGCGCATCAAGGCTTCGACGATCGGAATGCGCCACGCGTCGAGAGACGTAATGACGCGACGCCGAAGCAGCATCAGCGACGGCCTTCTGAAGCACGGGTCGCCTCGGTGGTCTCGTCGTCAGCGGCGGATAGGGCGCGATGGCGAAGCATGGACCAGTACGCGGCGATGGCGGCGGCGGCGCCGACGGCGATGAACTGGATGGGCAACACGCGAAGAAAGTGACTCGTCGGCACGCTCGGCGGAAGGTTGGGGTCGGGCGACCGAGCACCAGCCCAGAGATATCCGACGACAGCCAGCAGCGCGACGGAGAAAATCGACCACAGAACGCTTCGGACGGCGACCATGCGGTGGGCGAGGAAACACCCCAGCCAGACGGACGCGGCCACGACGAAACAGACTTGGCCGTGCTGAATCGCGCGGCGGTCCAGACCCGTCGTGAGGATGTTGAAAGCAAACAACGAGGCAGCGGTCGCAATCAGCGTGAAGTAGGGTCCGTCGATTGTACGAGGCGCGGGTGTGCGCTCGTGCTGCGTATCGTGCGGGCGGCCGAAACACCATCGGGTAACGATGCCGGATACGGCGAGCGCGACGAGAATGACGAACAACCAGCCGACGGATTCCAGCGCGAGCTTCGCGGCGATTGCTTTGCCCGGCGATTCACTCGAACCGGTTGCGGCGAGCAGCAGGTATTCGGCGGATTCACCGCGAAGCGCGACGACGCCCAATCCCAGCGCGGCGGCGAAAGGTCCGGCGTAGGCGAGCTGCCTGCCGGAGAGGACGGCTGCGATCGCGGCGGTGACGGCGGCGAGTCCGGCGGCCTGCAGCAGTATGGCCCATCCCGGCGCGCCGGGACCGCGAGCGAAAAGGCTGACCGCGCCGAGCGGATCGCTCGGGGCCAGTGCCATCCAGCCGAGGTTGTAGAACAAAGCGGCGGCGACGCCCCAGCTGGACCAGACGGCGAGCTTGTCGAGCAGCGTCAGGTGTGCGGGATCGGACATGGTGGGGCTCGCAACGTGGTTCATTTCGCGGCGTTCTCCGTGATCTCGTGCCGCCGCAGGAGGCGTTCGACGCCCGTTCGGGATTCGCTGTCCAGCGGGCAGAGCGGCAGTCGGAACTCCTCGCGAATCATACCACGAGCGGCCATGGCCGTCTTGATCGGGACGGGGTTGGGACCGAATCGGGCTAATCCCACGGCGAGGTCGTGGACCTTTCGATGGTACGTCCGGGCGGCGGCGATGTTGGCGGTGGCGGCGGCCTCGACGAGCGATTTCATCAGAGCGGGTACAAGATTCGACAGGACGCTAATCACGCCGACGGCGCCGAGGCTCATCATCGGCAGCGTCAGGGCGTCGTCGCCGCAGAGAAGAGCGATGTCGCAGCGGGCGAGAAGGTTGGTGATGTTGTCCACCGTGCCGGAGGCGTCCTTGAGGGCGACGATGTTGGAGAACTTTTCGCGGAGGCGGACGACGGTGTCGTTGGTCAGGTGTACGCCGGTGCGGACCGGGACATTGTAGAGGACGATGGGGAGTTCGACGGATTCGGCGACGGCGGCGTAGTGGCGGAACAGACCTTCCTGCGTCGGGCGGTTGTAATACGGGGTGACGATGAGGGCCGCCGATGCGCCGAATTCGGCGGCGCGGCGCGTGCAGCGAATCGTCGTAGTCGTGTTGTTGGTGCCGGTGCCGGCCATTACGGGGCGGCGACCGGCGGCGCGAGCGACGACGGTTTCGAGGATTCGTTCGTGTTCCGACTCGGCAAGCGTCGGCGATTCGCCGGTGGTCCCGCAGGGAACGAGCCAGTCAACTCCGCCGTCGATCTGACGATCAACGTGCTTTTCGATTGCGGCGAAGTCCACCTCGCCGTCGCGAAAGGGAGTGACAAGGGCTGTCATCACTCCTCGAAGATTCTCTCTTGCATCTTGAGTCGGTTTCATGGCTGGCGCCTCCGTGCGTGAGTCGGTTCGGCGACTATCTTACCGTGCTGCGTTTGCGACGCGAGCGGCGGTGAATGAACCGCTCGTTGACGGTCGAAATAGGGATGGTCAGTCCCCCAGCCCAAGCGCCGGGGCACTCGCGCGACAACCACATCAGCACTTCAAGCGCGAGCGCGGGGCGGTGCCGCCCGTTTAGCGCCGTGGCTCGTGGAACAACCGCCCGTCGCTTGCGCTCCGGGTTCGGATTGTTCGTCCCCAGCTCAAGGGGCTGGGGCACCCTCGTCTCACGCACGACGACCCGCGATCCGCCGTGACGGTCATGTGACGGGAACCGCGACGCGCCCGGCGTGTCCAAGGCTTCGGTACCGGGGCGACGTGTCCCGGCTGCGGAGTCACGTTATCGATCGGAGAACGGCCATGTCAGTGAGAAGATTCTTATCGGCTCTATCGTGGACGACTGTTGTTGTGGTTTGTGTGATTCTGACCGCGCGGACCATCGCGCGGGCCGGGGCGGCGTCACGCGATCCCATGGCGTCGGCGTGCGATCCGATTGCGACGTCGACGTGCGCGCGCCGGCCAATCGATCTGGTCATCTGTCTGGATACGTCCGGCAGCATGGAGGCGTTGATCGACTCGGCGCGGGCGAGGTTGTGGGACATCGTCACATCACTCTCGAGCGCCAGGCCGATACCGGAGTTGCGTGTCGGCCTGCTCACCTACGGCTCACCCTCGCGATCGACTCCCTCGCACGGCTGGATCGTGCGGCAAACGGACCTTTCCTCGGACCTCGACAGCGTGTACGCAAAGATGATGAGCTTTTCGACCGACGGCGGTGATGAATTCGTCGGCTGGGTGCTGCACGACGCTTTGATCCAGATGAACTGGTCGCGCGATCCGCGAGCGCTCAAGCTCGTGTTCGTGGCCGGCAACGAATCCGCGGATCAGGCGAAGGACGTCTTCGACTTTCGCCGCGAGGCCGCCCTCGCACGTCAAAAAGGGATCATCGTCAACGCCATCTACGCGGGGAATCGCGATGCCGGCGTACAAGAACGCTGGGCCGAAGTCGCTAGCTGCGGCGGCGGAAACTACACCGCCATCGACATGCAATGCGGCACAGTGCAGATCGAAACCCCGCAGGACAAGATCCTCATCGAGCTCAACCTGAAGCTCAATGCGACCTACGTGCCCTACGGCGCGGAGGGTCACGTCGGGGCATCCAGGCAGGCCGAGCAGGACGTCGTGGCCCGGAGCGCAGGTCCGGCATCGGCCGCGAGCCGCGTGGCCGCCAAAGGAACGGCCCTCTATCAAAACACGGGCTGGGACCTTGTCGATGCCGTCGAGCGCGGCGAGAAGAAGCTTGAAGAAATGAAGGAATCGGAGCTTCCGCCGCCGATGCGGGGGATGCCCGCTCCGCAACGAGCCCAGTACCTGGCCCAAAAGCGTACCGAGCGCGCGGCCATTCAAAAACAAATCGCCGAGGTCGGCTCCGAACGCGAACGAATCCTGAAAGACGCCCGAGCCAAGGCCTCCGGCGGCAAGATCGCCCTCGACGACGCCATGGTCGGCGCCATCCGCGAACAGGCGAAGCAGCAAGGGTTCAAGTTCGAGTAGGACCGGATTGTCGATTAGCCCGGGGAAGTATGGGGGGCGCCCGAGCAATCATCGGCAATTGACAATTCCGCTCCCTCACGCCTGTCCCGGCGCGCCGGGGGTCGCAGCTCTGAACGGTTTTACGCCGAGGCGTGCTGAACGAGAAGTCGTTTCATTTCGCGGACGGCTTCGCGCAGACCGACGAATACCGCGCGCGAGACGATCGAATGCCCGATGTTGAACTCCACGAAGGGCAGCGCGGCGATGGTGGCGATGTTGCGATAGGTCAGGCCGTGACCGCCGTGAACTTCGAGCCCGGCGGCGCGGCCGATGTCGATCCCGCGGCGCAATTCATCCAACGTCGCGTCGCGTTCGACGGGCGACCTGGCATGAGCGTATCGCCCGGTCCATAGTTCGACGGCGTGAAAGCCGATGTCGACGGAAACGCGAATCTGGTCGGCGATCGGTTCGATGAAAGCGCTGACGATGATGCCCGCGTCGCGGAGTCGGCGGACGGCGGCGGCGACGCGGTCGCGATGGCGAATCACATCGAGGCCGCCCTCGGTGGTGACTTCCTCACGTCGTTCGGGGACGAGCGTACACTGGTCGGGTTTCAATTCCGCGGCGATTCCGACGATCTCGTCCGCGACGGACATCTCCATGTTGAGCTTGACGGCCACGGTCTGTTTGAGCAGGCGGGCGTCGCGGTCGTTCACATGACGGCGGTCTTCGCGGAGGTGGAAGGTGATCCCGTCCGCTCCGCCGAGTTCGGCTTCGACGGCCGCCCAGACGGGATCGGGCTCGTCGGTCCGCCGGGCCTGGCGGACGGTGGCCACATGGTCGATGTTGACGCCGAGCAAAACCAAAGCGACGTTCTCCTGAGGATGACTTGCGAGCATTATAAGGGGGGTCGGCGGGGATTGGGAACCGGCTGGGAGGGAGAAGGAACTTCAAAGTGCGAAATGAAAACGGCGATGTACAAAGAGCGAGCGGTTTACACGGAGAGCCGACCGGGCGTATAATCGCCGTTGGGGCGGGGGTCTTTCGGGCCGGGCAGGACGTCCGGCGCAACGGTTAGGGAGGACCTATGCGGCGCATCGCGGTCATCAATCAAAAGGGCGGGGTCGGCAAAACCACGACGGCGGCGAATCTGGGTGCGGCCATCGCCCAAACAGGTCTGCGCGTGCTTCTCGTCGACCTCGATCCGCAGGGACATCTGACGCTTTATTTCGGGGCGGAAGTCAAGGACGATCAACCCAGCGTGTACGACGTGCTCACCAGCGGCACGCCGGTTCGCGAGGCGGCCGTGACGGTGCGCGAAAGCATCACGCTGGTGCCGGCGGACATCGATCTGGCGGCCGCGGAAATCGAGCTGGTGAGCGTGACGGGGCGGGAAGTGTTGCTGCGCGAAGCGCTGGAAACGGTTGACGACGAGTACGACGTGATGCTCATCGACTGTGCCCCGTCGCTCGGCGTGCTGACGATCAACGCGCTGGCGGCGGCGAGCGAAGTGCTGATTCCGCTGCAAGCACATTTCTTCGGCCTGCAAGGGTTGGGCAAGCTTTTGGAGACGGTGACGCTGGTTCGGCAGCGGATCAATCCGAATCTGGAGGTCGGCGGGGTCGTGCTGTGCATGCACGAGGCCGCGACGCGGCTGTCGAGCGAGGTGGCCGACGAGGTCCGCCGGTTCATCGAGTCGGGTCGCGGCGGGGCGACGGCGTGGTCGCGGGCGAAAATCTACGACACGTGCATCCGCCGCAACATCAAGCTGGCCGAGTCGTCGAGCTTCGGGCAGACCGTCTTCGACTACGCCCCGAAGAGTAACGGGGCGGTCGATTACGCGCAACTCGCGGTCGAGGTTCTTGAGCAATGGAACAGCGCGGGAATCCGGCGCTTTCCGGCGGCTGCGCCGCCGCGCGATGATTCCGTGAAAGACGCGACGGTCGCGCCGAAGTTGGACGATCAGAAAAAGGTCGCCGCGTTTTCGGAAGCGCCGGCGGCGCCGGAGCGCAACGGTCGGCGCATCGCCGCGGGCATGTAGGCGCGGATGAAGCAACTCCTCGCACGCCCGCGTCTGACGCTCGCCGCGTGGCTCGGTTTTTTGGGCTTCGTCGCCCTGCTGACGCACGTGCCGCTTCCGCCCGGCGGGGCGAGTCGTATTCCCCACCTCGACAAGATCGCCCATTTCGGGTCGTACTTTGTGCTCGCGTTGCTCGGCGCCGTGCGACTGGCGGCCTACGAGCGGATTCTTCACACCCGAAAGCTTGTCCTATGGGGGGTCTTTTACGCGCTGTACGGGGTCATTGACGAGCTGACGCAGCCGTGGACGGGGCGAACCGCGGACGTTGACGACTGGCTGGCGGATGCGTTCGGAATCGCCGCGGCGACGTGGTTCGCTTTCATTTGGCTGCGGCGAACGAGACTATCGGAACCCGGAGAAGGGGTCGCCACGGACGATGCAGCGGGCGAGTAGGGTCGCGTCAGGGCCCTTTTGTAACCGCTCTTTAACTACGGGTGCGGCGAGCGGGGTCGAACGTACCGGCGGCCGACGTGGTATACTAGAATGGCGATCGAGACACTTTTTCAACCTCCGGTCGGGGGTGGGTTCGCCGGAGTCAAAGCGAGACCGACTTATGCCTAAAAAACGCACAGTTGTCGTGGTCGAAGATGAGGATGCGATTCGTCGCGCGATCGGCGATGCATTGCGGATTTCGGGATACGAGGTGTTGGAAGCCGCCGACGGCGTCGCCGGATTGGACGTGGCGCGTCGGGCGGGGGTGGACCTCGTTCTGCTCGATCTGCTCATGCCGAAAAAAGACGGGTTCGAAGTGCTGACGGAGCTTCGCGTCACGCACCCGTCGCTGCCGGTGATCATTCTGACGGCGCGGGGGTCGGAGGACGATCGCGTGCGCGGACTGCGCATGGGAGCGGACGACTACGTGGTCAAGCCGTTTTCGGCGCGGGAGCTTTTGGCGCGGGTCGATGCGGTGCTGCGGCGCACGCCGGATCGTCCCAGTCCGGTGATCCGCATCACGGCCGGTGACACGACGGTGGACTGCGCGCGGCGCGAGGTTCGCCACGGCGACCGCGAGCGTACGCCGCTCTCGGAGATGGAAGCGGATATCCTGCAGCGGTTGGCGGCCCATGCGGGTCGGGCGGTTTCGCGTGAGGAACTTTTGGCGTGCGTGTGGGGCCTGCGCGACGGAGGCGTCGAGACGCGGGCGATTGACATGCACATCACGCGGTTGCGTCAAAAGCTCGCGGGCGGATCGACGCAGCCGGATCGCGAGTGGATCGTGACGGTTCGCGGGAAGGGCTACATGCTGGGTCCCGATCTGGCGCTGGTCAAGGAGGGCGCGGGAACGGAGCAGCGGACATGAGCGGGCTTCGCAAAAGCAAGCTCGGCGCGGTGCTGCTATTCGCGCTGATCGCCGTCACCGTGATCGGCGGGATGAGTTGGGCGACGGTCGCGAGCTTCAGGCTGGCCGAAAAGACGATCGGCGAGGAGCGATTGACCAGGCTCCAGCGCGCGGTCGGCGAAGTTGAAAAATACATCACGCGGGTCGTCAACACCGAGGCCGCTCGAAACTATAAAGAATACAGCGCCACCTACGCGGAGGATCCCGAAAGCATTCGGACGCGCGACGGGCGGCAGCTCAACATTGATCCGAACTACGTTCAGGTCGAGTTGCGATCACCGCTTGCGCCTTCCGGACGGAACGACGACTGGCGTCCCTACGAATGGATCGATCTCTTTTTCCAGGTCGACTCCCACGGGAAGCTCAGTTCGCCGCAGATTCCGGATGACGCCGAGCATCCGCCGTTTCTCGGTAGCGTCGATCCGCGGACCAGATACACGTGGGAGTGGTTGCAGACGGTCCTTCCCGCCGCGCATCTCTCGGAGCTTTTGGCCGAAGCAAGAGAGCGGGATCAGGGCGAGCTTGGCGACGGGACCGAAGAGCCGTCGCGCGTGGTCAAGGTAGCGCAAAGAGGCAAATCGCAGGCCGATCACTCCCCAAAACCGGATGCTTCTCGCGCTCTTCGTCAGGGAAGCTTGCTCCAATCGCAAGCGGGATACATTCCGCGCGAACAATGCGTCGATCCGCAGGTCGTGGCGCGGAACATCCCAGGCAACCGGACGACGCTTTTGTATACGACGGACGATGCTTCGCTGCCGCGCGGCGGTGTGTCCATGTCCCATTCGGCCATTGCCCCGCCGTTCTGGCTGCAACCGGGTCCCAACGGACACAGAAAGCTGGCGTTCGTTCGCGAGGTCTTCGCGGATGCCGAAGTCGTCCACCAGGGATTCATTGGGGATTGGGAACGGCTCAAGCCGGAGCTGCTTTCGCGCATCCGCTGCATTTTTCCCGATGCCGACCTGGTTCCCGTGGCGGACGATCCCCCGAATGCGGCTGATGCGTATGAGACTTCGCTGCAACAGCTTCCGGTGGTGTTGAGCGTTCCGGAGATCGCGGGAGGGATGTCTGCGGCCGCGTGGCGGTCGATTCGCGGCATGCTCTTGATTTCGTGGACGGCGGCCCTCGCCGTCCTGGTCGTCGCCGGGGGGGGCGTCATGAACCTCGTCGCCCTGACCGAGCGGCGGATGCAGTTCGCCTACGCCGTGACCCACGAGCTGCGCACGCCGCTCACCACGTTCCGGCTCTATTCCGACATGCTGTCGGCCGGACTCGTCCCTGAAAGCTCTCAACAGGAATACCTCGACACACTCAATCGCGAGTCGGCCAGGCTGTCCACGATGGTCGAGAGCGTTCTCGAATACGCCCGGCTGGAAAATCGCCAGGTCCGTTTGCACCTGCGCGACACGGACGGCGCGTCGCTGTTGCAGACCGTGGGCGAGACGCTCGACAAGCGCTGCCGCGAAAACGGCATCGAGGGGCGCAAAGTCAACCAGATAACCAACGGTCAGTCCATCCGCACCGACGTGGAACTGGTCAGTCAGATCACCGGCGTCCTTATCAACAACGCGTGCCGCCACGCGCGAAGCTCGAAGAAGCCCGTCGTCATGCTTCATCTCGGCGGCGACAGTGCGCGCGTGTATGTGGACGTAGTGGACTCCGGGTCGGGCGTCGACCTGGCCGACTCGCGGCGAATCTTCAAGCCCTTCCGGCGAGGCCGGGACGCCGACACCGCCGCTCGCGGCGGCGTCGGCCTGGGGCTTGCCCTCGCCCGCGATTGGGCCTCCCTTCTCGGCGGCCGCCTCGACCTCGTTCACCGCCACCATCCCGATCTCGGCGGCGCCCACTTCCGCCTGACCATCCCCACCCAGGTCCCGTAGGGTAGGCACTGCCCACCAACACCTCCCCTGAGCCGCGGGGTTCAGCCCGCGCGGAGTGCCGGAGTCGGGTTATTGGGATAGGCTTAAAGTAGCGTCGGGGCTTGTCCCCGGCGCACCTCCCCCCTTACCAAGGGGGGACTCAGGGAGGTTCCAGCCGGTCCCGGCGCGCAGCCGAAGATCAGAGTCGGATTGGTGGATTGACACACCGCTTCTATCGCTATTCGGCGTGCATCGACCGCACCTGCACGAATGCGGACGGGTGGCCCAGGTCGCCAAACCTGGGGCCATGATTCTCTTTCGCTCACCGGGTGATCGCTCTCCCGACCGAAAACAGCGCGCGCCCTTCATGTTATTATGGTGGAGAGCGCCGAATTGACGGTTGAGGGCCTTCGCCCCTACCCTCTCCGTCCGGTGGAGCGACAAGAAACGGCTCCGGAAGGGACACTTGAATGCCTCGTGAACTGGCCCGATGGGTGCGATCGTTCGCCGGGCGGCGCGTGCTGCTTGTGGGCGACCTCATTCTCGACCGCTACGTCTACGGCGACGCGGAGCGGATCAGCCCCGAAGCGCCCGTGCCGGTCATCCGCGTGGTCGAGCGCCGCGAGGCCGTCGGAGGCAGCGCCAATGTGGCCGCGTGCCTACGGGCGCTGGGCTGCGAGGTGACGTGCTGCGGTACGATCGGCGAGGACCGCCACGGTGCGACGCTACGGCGATTACTCGGCGAAATCGGCGTTTCGACCGACGGCGTATTGGCCCTCCCGGATCGGCCCACGACGACCAAGACGCGCATGGTCGGCCTGGCGCAACATCGTCATCGGCAACAACTGCTGCGTGTGGACGACGAGGATACGCGACCGCTCGACGATGCGGCCACGAAGGCCTTAATTGAGGTCGCGCGAAGGCACATGAGTCGCGTGGACGTGGTGTGCATCGAGGACTATGACAAGGGACTGATTTCCGAGTCGCTGGCGCAGGCGGTGATCGAAGCGGCGCGGAAGGCCGACCGGCTGGTGCTCGTCGATCCGGCGCGATTGAGGGACTATGGGCGCTACGCCGGGGCAACGGTGGTGACGCCGAACCGCGACGAATTGTCGATCGTGGCGGGCGAGCGGCTGCCGTCCGTCGAAGCCGTAGCGGCGGCGGCGCGAAGTGTGATCGAGCGATACTCCATCGACAATGCGGTGGCGACGGTGGACCGCGACGGGGCTGTGCTCGTCGAGAAGGGCGGGAAATGGCGACACCTGCCGACGATTCCGCGAACGGTGTACGACAACACGGGCGCCGGCGACGCGGTGCTGGCGATGCTGGCGGCGGCCACGGCGGCGGGGGCGGACCTCGTCAGTGCCGCTCGGCTGGCGAATATCGCGGGCGGATTGGAGGTCGAAAAGTTCGGTTGCGTGCCGATTACGGCCGACGAAGTGCTCGCGGAGCTTCGCCTGGCGGACCGGCTGCACAATGGGAAGCTGACGGGGGCGGAGGAGTTGGCGGGAGAGTTGCAACTACGTCGCGATCGCGGCGAGACGGTGGCGTTCACCAACGGGTGCTTTGATATTCTTCACGCGGGGCACGTGGAGTTTCTGCGGCGATGTCGGCAGGAGGCGTCGGTATTGGTGGTCGGGGTGAACAGCGATGCGTCGTTGCGCGGGCTGGACAAGGGTACGGAGAGGCCGATCAACAAGTTTGAGCATCGCGCGGCCGTGCTGGGGGCGATGGAATGCGTCGATTACGTCGTCGGCTTTGAGGAGGCGACGCCGGAATCGTTGATTCGCCGCGTGCGGCCCGACGTGCTCATCAAGGGCGAGGACTGGGCTGGCCGGGGCGTGGTCGGTCGGGAGTTCGTGGAGTCGATCGGGGGCCGGGTGGTGCTGCTGCCGCTGGTCGAGGGGCTGAGCACCTCGGCGATCGTCGAGAAGATTCGGGGGAAATAGAGCCACGAAGCGACGAAGCCACGGAGCCACGAAGGTGTAGGGCGGGCTTCGCCCGCCAATCAGAGCCGCGACCGTGCGGGGGCGGGTGTAATTGGTGATCCGGCGATTGGGCGATTGAACGACGAAGACCATGAACCACAGAGAACACAGAGGACACAGAGAGAGGCGAATGCTGATTATCGATTGACAATGGCCAATTGATGAATGTCCAATGAAGAATGTAGGGCAATCTGAGTAGTATGTAGGTCGGGTCGATGACCCGACCATCAGAGCGTGGAGCGGAAGCGACACGACGAATGCGGCCAAGGAGTGCCATCCGTTGGCACCATCGATGAAAGAACAGATCGCCGAACACATGCAGGCGGTGGAGGCCGCGATCGGACAGGTCGAACTGCTCGAGCGCATGGCCGCGCAGATCATCGCGTGCTTCGACGCGGGCGGGCGACTGTTCTTGCTCGGCAACGGGGGCAGCGCGGCCGATGCCCAGCACATCGCGGCGGAGCTGGTCGGGCGGTTCAAGGTGGACCGCAAGGCCCTGCCGGCGATCGCGCTGACCACCGACACGTCGGCGCTCACGGCCATTTCCAACGATCTTTCATTTGAGCAGGTGTTTTCCCGGCAGGTCGAGGCGCTGGTGACAAACCGTGACATCGTCTGGGCGCTGAGCGTTTCCGGCAAGTCGGCGAACGTGATCCGCGCCGTCGAGGCCGCCAAACGGATCGGTGCGTTCGTGATCGGGTTTACGAGCAAATCCGGCGACAAGTTGGCCGCCCATTGCGATTCGTGCTTTCGCGTCGAACACACCTCCAGCGACCGCGTGCAGGAAGTCCATCAACTCGCATACCACCTCATCTGCGGGAAGGTTGAGCGACGGTACGCGCGAGAATGACGAATGACGAATGGCGAAGATCAAAATACCACGACGGCGCCGACTCAGTCATTCGATCTTCTGAATTCATCATTCGCCATTCCGTCAGTACCCTGCCGCACATCCGTCTTTGCGGAAGTCGGAACCGCCGAGGTACACGTCGCGCTTGGCGTCATACATGATCGCCTGGTAGCCGCCGAAGCCGTCGGACTCGAAGCGGACGTCGTGGCGCTTTTGGGCGAGCGTGCGCTGGACCTCCATCGGCACGCCGGATTCAAGGGCGACGAAGCCGCCGGTGGACATGCGATCGGTGGGACCGCTCCATACCTGTCGCGGTACTGATTGACCCTCCTGTGATGCCCCCTTGGCAATGGCGGAAGGTTGGCCCGTCGCTTGCGCTCCGGGTTCGGATGGGACCGCTCCCTCACGGTCGCGGCTCTGATTTAGGGGCTCCGTGGGTTCGGTGGAGCCTTGATGATGGAAGCGGGCGGCGTCGCCGGCTTCCTGAACGTTCATGCCGAAGTCGATGATGTTGCACAGAACCTGCACGTGCCCCTGCGGCTGCATGTCGCCGCCCATCACGCCGAAGCTCAGCCACGGCTTGCCGTCTTTCGTCACGAAGCCGGGGATGATCGTATGGAACGGCCGCTTATGCGGGGCGTAGGCGTTGGGATGGTTCTCGTCGAGCGAAAAGAGTTCGCCGCGATCCTGCAACACGAAGCCGAGTCCGTCGGGGGAGAGGCCCGATCCGAATCCGCGATAGTTGCTCTGGATGAGCGAGACCATGTTGCGATCGTTGTCGGCCACGGTGAGGTAGACCGTATCGCCGACGCTGAGCCTGGGGTCGCCGGGGTCGAACCGATTCGAGGCCTGGCGAATGTTGAGCAGCTTGTGGCGCTCGTCGGCGTAGGCCTTGGAGATCAATGCGGCGACGGGAACCTGCACGAAATCCGGATCGGCGTAGAAGCGAGCACGGTCCTCGAAGACGATCTTCTTGGCCTCGATGAGCCGGTGCAGATAGTCGGCGGAGTTGTGACCCATCGAGGTGAGGTCGTAGGGTTCGAGGATGTTGAGCATCTGCAGGACGGCGATGCCCTGCGTGTTGGGCGGAAGCTCCCACACCTCGTAGCCGCGATAGGTCGTCGAGACCGGTTCGACCCACGTCGAGGTGTGGTCGGCGAAGTCTTTTTCGGTGAGAAAGCAGCCCGCGGTCTTGCAGAAGGCCGCGATGGCGCTGCCGATTTCACCGCGATAGAAGGCGTCGCGCCCGTCGCCCGCGAGTAGTTCGTAAGTGTGCGCGAGTCGCGGGTTGCGAAAGATGTCGCCCTTCTTCAGCGCTCGCCCGTCGGGCAGGAAGACTTCCGCGAAGCCGGGTTGATCCTTGAGAGTTCGGCCGCCGCGAGACCAGTACCAGGCGATCAACTCCGAAACGGGGAATCCCTCTTTCGCGTATTGAATGGCCGGGGCGAGGATCGCACTCATGGGGAGCTTGCCGAAACGCTTGTGCAACTCGAACCAGCCGTCGACGCATCCGGGCACGGTCACGGGCAACGGGCCGTGGGGCGGAATGTGCGTCAGTTGCAGGTCCTTGAAGTGCTGGAGGGTGAGCGCGTACGGACTTCGCCCGCTGGCGTTGAGGCCATGGAGCTTCTGCGTCTTCGCGTCCCAGACGATCGCGAAGAGGTCGCCGCCGACGCCGGAACCGGTCGGCTCCATCAGGCCGAGCGTCGCGTTGGCCGCGATGGCGGCGTCCACCGCGCTGCCGCCCTGTTTGAGGATGTCGATGGCGACCTGCGTAACGAGCGGTTGACTCGTCGCGGCCATGCCGTGGCGGGCGATCACCTCGGAACGTGAGACGAAGGGTCGTCCGGTCATGCGGTCGCCGCCGCCGTCGGCCAGCGCGACTCCGCAAAGACATAAAGCGAAACACGGCGCGATCACCAGCCTCACGGACATTTCAGGTTCCTCCTGTGTCGCTCGCCTGGCCGCGTGCCCGAAGGAGCATAGCCGCCGCGGCGCGCGCGAGAATCAAAACGACCGGTTCATGTGCATCCTACAGGCCGGCGCGCTTCGACAAAACCGGTAGAGCAGGGTGCATGACCGTTTATCACTACAACGCTACGTTGCTCATGGGTGCCGATCGGAGCGATTCGCATTTCAGGCCGCTTGAGCGGCCTTTCGCTGCCGAAGGCGGCGTTTCAGGCCAGCCGTTGTACGCGGCTGGTACCGTATCGACCCCAACGTTCTCGTTTCAGCCCGTTTCAACGGGCTTTCCGATCCGCGCGACAAAATAACTGAGCGTTGTAGTATTATGCGGAGAGCTTTTTGCGGTTCCGACCGATGGCCCGACCTCGCGGATCCCGGCGCGGCGGGACGACGGCTCCTTTCGGGGGAGGGAGAGGGTGCGGGACGCGACCAGCCAACCAGCCGTTAGTCGACGACGCGGAATGTCTCACTTGCTATGAAACAGTACACGCATACATCCATCGTCTGCGGGGCGACTCCACGTCGGGGTCAGGATGTACCACATTTCGGTTATCGGGCGACGATTGGCGCATGATTGGAAATCAAGCGCTGAATTTTCCGTCTCCGGCGTTATAATCGACGGTACTTCCAACAGGTCTGGAAGCGGAGAAAAGAACATGGACACTGCCAACAGGACTGGAAGCGGAGAGAAGAACATGCGCATTCGATTGGTCATCGGTTTGTTGATCGCACTCGTGGCCGTCGCACCCGCGCTGGGTGAGACGCCCTTGACTACGGTCTTTACCTATCAGGGCCAACTCAAACAAGGCGGCGCGCCGCTCGAGGGCACGGGCGACTTCGTGTTCACCCTGTGGGACGCCGCGGGAAGCGGCAATCCGCCCACGGGAGGAACGCAAGTCGGAGGCGTGCAGGCGATCAACGCCCTGCCGGTGAGCGCGGGCCTGTTTACCGCCACGCTCAACGCGAGCGGTGAGTTCGGGGGCAACGCCTTCAACGGAAACGCCCGCTGGCTTCAGATCGCGGTGCGCAGCCCGGCGGGCGGCGGCGTCTTCACCACGCTCGCCCCGCGTCAGGCACTCACGCCGACGCCGTACGCACTTCAGACACGAGGCATTTACGTCGACCCGGCGCAACGCGCCGGGATTGGGACGCTCAGCCCGACGCACACGCTAACCCTACAGTCGGCGGATAACTTGACCCTGCGCCTCATCGGGCCGACATCTCAATACGGCTACGGCGGTCGGCTGAACTTCGGCGACGGAGACTTTGCCTTCCTGCAAGAGGACGAGGACGACAAACTGAATTTTAAGGCCGGTCGTTTCGCGTTCTCGGGAGGATATGTCGGCGTTGGAACCATAGCTCCCGCCAGCCCCGTAGACATCGTCTTTGATTCATCCGCGCAGACGCCGCAGTTGACTCTGCGCGAGACGGATTTGGATTATGCGCGGCTTACCTTTCGGACGGGATATCTCCCACAGTTCTGGACCATTGCCGGCGTTTCGGGTGGTCAAGCTGTGAACGATCGCCTTAACTTCTACTACAGCGCGACCGGCGATATCCTGAGCATCACGGGCGATGGAAAGGTCGGCATTGGGACGACGTCGCCGTCGGCCAAGCTCGACGTGAACGGAACGGCCCGAGTCAAAGTGCTCGAGATCATGGGCGCTGACCTGAGCGAGAAGTTCCCAGTGAGTGAAGTGGTCGAGCCGGGCATGGTTGTGGAGATCGACACCGAGCATCCGGGCAAGCTTCGGCTTGCCCGCGGGGGCTACAACCGGCGCGTGGCCGGTGTGGCCAGCGGCGCCAACGGTCTGTCCGTAGGCGCGATTCTCGGCAACCTTCCGGGGCATGAGGACGCTCCACCCATTGCCCTCAGCGGCCGGGTGTGGGTCTACTGCGACGCATCCAACGGTCCGATCCAACCCGGCGATCTACTGACCACCTCGCCGGTTGCGGGACACGCGATGAAAGTGATGGATCATGACCGCGCCCAAGGGGCGATCATCGGCAAGGCCATGACGGGGCTGCGGACGGGCGAAAAGGGCTTGGTCTTGGTGTTAGTCACCCTTCAGTAACACAAGGAGGCTCTGAATTATGAAACTCGACGCATTCCGAAGGACGAGCGGTAGGTCTTATGCCACGATCGCAGCGCTGCTCGGTTGCACTCTGGCGGTTGTTGCCGGGCGATCTCAAGAAACGCCCGATTCCGAAGGAGTTGCAGCCGTTTCGGCGGTCGTCTCATCGGACCCCGGCGCGGATGGTGCGAGCGCCCAAGGGGGCTGTAATTATTATGACGATGGTTCGGTCATGGATGTTCTTGTCGTGTACACGGCTAGGGCCCGCCTCCAGAATTCGAGCAACGATATCGACGCGTACATCCAGGCCCATGTAGACACGATGAACGAGATTCTCAGTAACAGCCAGGCATTTCCCCGCATCCAAGTCGTGCATTCGGAAGAGGTTGTCTACGACGAAGGGGTTTGCACCTGCAACGAACCCCCCTCCGGTGTCAACAATGATACGACGATGGACCGCTTGCTGGATCCAAACGACGGATACCTCGATAATGTTCCCGGTCTTCGTGACAGCCATCATGCGGACCTTGTCTTGATGATCACGAGCTGTGTGAACTGTGGCGGGGTCGCGGCGTGCAACCGCGGCGAACAGTACATTCTTCAGCAGGAGGGCGGGTTCGCGGCGGTCAGTAGCGACTGGCCAATCGCCTTTCCCTGGGGTGCGGCCCATGAACTGGGTCATGTTCTCGGCTGCGGGCATAACCGGGACGCCGATTATATTGGGCCCGGCCTCCCGCGTAACTGCAGCGCTTATCCGTACTCCTATGGGTTTGACTTCATAGGAGACAGCGGGGAATGGAATTCTACAGTCATGTCGTACGGTCCAACCCTGTGCGGTGCCACGGCTATTGGTAGTTCTTGCAAACTATACAATCACAACAGCGATTGTCCTTCCGGTCAAAGTTGCCAGCACCTCCCGCCGCCGAAGATACCATACTTTTCCAATCCCGAGGTCTTCTTCGACGGACGGCCGACGGGTGTGCCGATCGGTGACCCGAATGCGGCGAACAACGCGCTCACGATCAACAATGCTGCATTCACTGTCGCAAACTTCAGGCAGCGTCCGGGCAACATCTGGGTGGACTTCGCGTATTCAGGAACGGAATCCGGGTGCTTCGAGCGCCCCTACAACACACTGAGCGAGGGCGTCGGCCACGTTCCAGACAATGGAACGTTGATCTTCAAGGCAGGTTCTACCCCTGCGACGGACACGATCGCGAAGCGCGTCACGCTTAAGGCATACGGCGGAACGGTGCGAATCGGCGGGTAGACGGGTGCCTTCCGATCGCACGGTCGCGGGAGTCCTCCGCGACGCGGGCCAGGCCGTGGTCGAGCTGCCGCACTACTTCGCCAAGATCAACAAGAACCCGAGTTATCAACTCACCGCCGTGGGCGCGCCCATGCCCATGCTGCACGTGGCCGAGGAGATCGACGAGGCCGCCCTGAGCGCCGGGGCAACGGCCGGGCCGGGTGTGGCCGCGCCATTGTGTTCCTTCCGCATCGCGGGCGGCGCGCCCGGGGCGAAGGTCTCTTGGCGCGTCGAAGCGGTGCGCAACGACCTGGGTGCCGGAATCGCTCCATGTCCGTCGGGGTCCAGAAGCAGGGCATAGAGAAGGGCACCTATCAGCGCCCCGAACTCTACGGCCGGCCGGCGGAGATGGGCATGAACTACGACGCCGAGCGTGACCGTCCGTCGCTCGCGGCCTCGCCCGACGCAACGCCGCATTGATGCGTCGATTTCGGCCAGCCGCTCCTGGAATCCCTTGACCGGTTGCAGGCGGATCGGAATGGTGTACAATTCACAGGCGTGAGGGAGACAGAAGTCTGTCGCACGAATCGGTCGGGGGCCGCCTCCGGTCGGATTCGTGCGACGTTGAACCGGCCGTTCGCCCGCTTCGAAAGGTGCATCGAAGGATCGCCCACCTGCATCAACCGTAGAGTCGTTCACACCGGCGTCAGGGATGTTCGTCGGCGTGGTATCTTGAATCTCCAGGGAAGTGCCCGGTCGGGCGACGATCGGCGCGGCACAAGGAGAAGAGACCATGCTGCTGTGGGAAATGCTGACCAGGCCGGTGGTGCGCGAGGTGAACGGCGGCGGGGCGATCGGTCAAACCGCGCCGGTCATGATGCGGCTGCCCTATGACGCGCGTTGCTGCGTGATCACCAAGTCGGGTAAGCGCTGTCGCGGTCGGATTCGCAAGGGTTCTGATTACTGCCCGCTGCATGATCCGGCGGTCATCGAGCGTCGCGAACAGGGCAGCGCCGTCGCGCGGGCGAAGCGTCGCAACCGGCTTGCGCACCTTCCCGACGGGTATCTTCGCAAGCTCACTTCGCGGACGGCGGTCGGCAACGCGATGGATCGCCTCTATCGCGAGCTTCGGCTCGGAATCATCACCTCGGAAATGGGCGGCGTTCTGTTCGGCATCCTTACGCGGTTGATGGACTCCGGTTTGCTCGACGGCGGGCGCGTCGTCGATCCGGCGAAGTCGCGCGCCAGGGCGGATCGGTTGCGGCCAAAAATGAAAGAGCTTTTGACACGGGCGGAGCGAGCGGCCTGGCAGAAGGCGATCGCGGGCGCGCCGCCTTCGGTTGTCGCGCAGCACACGGGCAGGCCTGCGCCGGTCGAACGGCCGGTGAAGGTTCCCCTTCAGGCTGCATCATAGCACTTCATCGCCGACTCGTTCGCTTCTTTGGCGATGGATGCGCGGCTAATCGCACACTATGCTGGAACATGACGGCCGATCAGCGACCGTTTCCATTTCCATTTTCGTTGCCGTTGCGATCGAAGCGAAGGTGACGAACGTGGGCCGGAGGGATGTTGCCGATCACAGACCGGCTCGCAAACTCGTGGTCGCGAATGTTGCGCGTGAGGTACGCGCTGACGGCGCGAATGCGCGCCCGGTTGCGACCGAAGGCCAGCATCCGCGAAGTCCGCCGCAGCCAGGTGTATTCGAAATAGGTGAAGACGCCGCCGGGCTTGAGCAGCCGACGGATCACGTTGTAGATCTGCTCCACCGCTTCGAGCTCAAAGACCGACATCGGCAGGCCGGAGATCACAAAATCGTAACGGCTTTCGCCCTCGATCTGCTGAACGGGCTTGCGCAGCAGCCGAACGCGCTCTTCCGCCAGGGGGCGGCGGAAGGCCGACGTACTCAGCACGTCGCGTTCGAGGATGTCCGCGAATTCCGACTGAAGCTCGCAGATGTCGAACTCATCCTTTTCGGTCAGAAGCGTTCCAAGATAGCGCGTGACCGCGCCGGTGCCCGCGCCGACTTCGAGAACTCGAACGGGGCGCGGGGAGCGTCGGAACGGTTCAGAGACGGCGACGGCCAAGGCCCGCGAACTGGGGACGACCGCGCCGACGGAATTTGGTTTTTGGAGGTAAGTGCGGAGAAACTTCCAGCGGTGTTCGAGACCGGTACGGAAACCGTTCGTGCTGGTACGCAAGGTGGCTGCCACTTTATGGGAACACGTCGAAAAACCCGCGCCGCCGCGCCAGACGGCCGACGTAGGGCCGCGATGGTAGCGGTTCCGAGAATATATTGCCAGTACGCCGCCGAGAGCTTTGTGCGACCTGTCGCACAAGCGTCACTTTATGAGTTCATCGGCTTTTGTGGTGGAATCGGACCCGCGAGATCGGTAAACTTGGGGTGCGGGGAAGAACCGTTCGCCGGGTGGCTGCAAAATCGGGC
>ERZ1292633.591-Hain-H41-02um-R1-591-length-41714-cov-7_pt1 | contig 41714 bp, 34 predicted proteins | sample MGYA00564406_ERZ1292633 | MGnify/ENA primary metagenome ERZ1292633 (study PRJEB36523, sample SAMEA6512639) | groundwater metagenome | collected 2019-01-08 | study: AquaDiva: Metagenomics assemblies of 32 groundwater samples | reverse complement strand
CTCTCCTCCGTTAGGCGCAGTAAGAGTAACAGTCCCCTTGATGCTGAAATTCGCATTAGAGGCATCGTTAACAGTAGAATCGTCAAGTAAGGTTATCTTTACCTTGCCTTGGGTTGTCGGGTTATCGGGGATAGTCCAGCTGTAACTTAAATTCGAAGAGGCCACAGAACCTATAATGGTATTAGGATAATTTGTGCCTCCGTCAATTGAATATTCGAGTTTAGAGTTACCCAGGGTCCCTTTAGTAGTCCAGGTAATGTTCTGGCTTGTATTAATGGTCCAGCCTTCTGTCCCATTAGGTGCGGTAATAGTAAGTTTCCCCTTTATCTTAAAGAAGGCATTGGACTCATCAGTAACAGTATTGTCAGAAAGGTCCATTATACGGACTTTACAATTTGCTGAAATATTATCCGGGACACCCCAGGAATAAGTCAACGACGCAGCAGGGATAGACGCCACAACAGTCCAATCATAGCTTGAGCCGCCGTTTGTAGAGTAATTTACTTTTACGTTTACTACCGTACCAATCATACTCCAGCTAACATCATAAGCAGTCCCTACTTCATAAACTTCGCCTCCGTTAGGCGACTGGACTGTAAGGGTTGGCTTAATATTAAAATTATTATTTGATGTATCGGTAACAGTCGAGTCTCCTGTATCGCTGATACGCACGCGCACCTGTGTGCCTACGGCATCAGGGATAGTCCAGCTAAAGCTTCCTGCCCCTGCGCCTGTGCTTGCGATAATAATATAAGGATAATTGTCTAAGCCGCCGTCCTTGGAATATTCTATCTTTACATTGGAGATAGCTCCATAAGTCGTCCAGGTAATACTCCGTTGGGTACCGACATTCCAGGTTTCATTACCATTGGGAGCGCTTACGGTAACAGAACCCCTGATGCGGAAATTCGCCAGGGACTCATCGGTTACAGAACTATCGCTTAAAGAAGTGATCTTTACTTTACCCTGTATCGTTGGGGTATCGGGGATAGTCCAGGCATAAGTCAGGTCAGCCGAAGATACAGACGCGCTGACCGTATTCGGATATGTCGAGCCGCCATTTATGGAATATTCGATCTTCATATTCCCGACGGTCCCTTTTTTGGTCCAGGTAATATTCTGTGAGCTGTTTATCGGCCAGGCCTCTCCGCCGTTAGGAGCAGTCAATTCAAGAGCGCCCTTAATGGTAAAGACCGCATTTGATTCATCGGTAACACTACTGTCGGAGATCGCAGTAATCTTTACCTTAGTATTGACGCCGATAGAATCAGCTACAGTCCAGGCATAGCTTAAGTCAGCTCCCGGGATAGTAGCCACAACAGTCCAATCATAGCTTGAGCCGCCATTTGTGGAATACTGTATTTTTACGTTTCCGATATTACCCTGTTTTGTCCAGGTAAGCGTCTTTACTTCATCTACAACCCAGGTTTCTCCGCCGTTTGGATAAGTAAGTGTTACTTGGCCCTTGATCGTAAAGTTTGCATTAGAGGTATCTAAAACATTTGCTAAGTCATCAAAATTCGCTGCCTTGACCCTTACCTGGCTGCCGATAGCGTCGGGAATTGTCCAAGCATAGGTGTTAGTGTTTGTAAGGGCAGTGATAATGGTAGGAGTAAAATCACCGCCGCCGTTAGTGGAATAATAAAGATTTACCTTCGGGATTGTCCCGTAACTTGACCATGTGATATTTGCAGAATTACCGACGAACAGAGTTTCTCCGCCATTAGGATAGGTAAGGATGAGTTTACCCTTGATAGTAAAATTAGCGTTGGAATCATCGGAAACAGTTGTATCAGAAGCATCGCTTACCTTTACCTTCAGGGTCGTGCCTATTGAGTCGGGTATAGTCCAGGAATAGCTTAAAGCAGCCGCAGAAGTTGAAGCAACGATCTGATTTGGATAGCTTGTGCCGCCGTTAACAGAATATTCTAATTTTACATTGGCAATCGAACCGGACTTTGTCCAGGTGATACTTTCGGATGTTTGCGCTTCCCAGGCCTGGCCTCCATTAGGCGAGGTCAGGGTCAGGCTTCCCTTAATAATAAAATTATTATCCGATTCATCGAATACATTTGTCGGGTCGCTTAAAAGCATTACTTTGACGCGGATGTCAGTATCTATTGTATCAGGTATTGTCCAGGAATAAGGAGTCGCGGTTGCGGCAATACCAGTCGTGATCGTCTGGCCCACAGGATAAGTTGCGCCTGCGTCATTAGAATAACGCAGTTCGACATTGCCTAATGTCCCGGTCTTTGTCCAGGTTATATTTGTTGCCTGTCCCACTACATAGGTACTGCTGCCGTTAGGAGCAGTTAAAGTAAGCGTGCCTTTGATCTCAAAATTAGCGTTGCTTTCATCGGTGACAGAACTTTCGGTAATACTTCTGACCCGTATCTTTAATCCCGTGCCTATTGCATCCGGCACAGTCCAGGCAAATGTCCCAGCGGAAGCAACAATACTATCAGTTATAGTCCAGTCATAGCTTGTCCCGTCGTTAGTTGAATAATGTATCTCGGCATTACCGATGCTTCCATATGCATTCCAGGTAACATTCTTGACTTCTCCTACCTTAAAGACTTCTCCGCCGTTTGGATAATTCGCTACTACCCTTCCCTTAACCGTAAAATTATTCGGGGATGTAACAAAAACAGCGCTATCGTAATAGCTCTCGACCTTTACCTTAAGATCAGTATCTATGGCATCGGGGATCGTCCAGGCGTAAGCGCCGATGTTGGAAAGTGCAGAGGCAATAGTCGAAAGATATGAAGAACCGCCATTTACGGAATAATAAAGATTGACTTTATCGATAGAACCGTAAGTCAGCCAATCTATATTATTGGAGAGGCCCACATACCAGGTTTCCCCGCCGGTGGGCGCATTCAGGCTGAATCTTCCTTTGATTGTAAAAACATTATCAGAGGCATCATTTGTGCTTGTATCACTGTTTAAGATGATCTTGACTTTTAACTGGCTGCCGATAGCATCAGGAATAGTCCAGGCATAGGAGAGATTGGAAGATAATGTACTTGCGATTACCGGATAGGGATAATTGTCTACACCGTTATTCTTTGAGTAGTCAAGCCGCACATCAGTCATACTCGCGCCCTGACGTATCCAGGTAATATTCTGCAAGGTGCCGACTGACCAGGTTTCAGTCCCATTAGGAGCTGTTAATGTCAGGCTCCCCTTTATTGAGAAATTTGCATCAGAGGCATCGCAGAGTGTTTCATCGCCGACTTTGTGCACGCGCACCTTTATGTCGATGTCAATAGCATCCGCAACTGTCCAGGCATAAGGAGAGCTGTTTTGGGCAAGGCCGGTAGCTATTGTATTACCCGGGGGAAATGTGCTTCCGCCGTCGGTTGAATAACGCAATTCCAGGTTTCCGATCGTGCCTGCAGAAGTCCAGGTAATATTCTGGTTGCTGCTTATCGTCCATGTTTGGCCGCCGTTAGGGGCAGTCAGGGTCAACGCGCCCTTTATGTTAAAAGCATTATCAGAATCATCGGTAACTGCCGCAGGGTCGGAGATAAGTTCAATGCGTATTTTTCCTGCACTGGTCAGGTTATCCGGGATCGTCCAGGTAAAAGATAAATTAGATGCAGGGACAGTTGCATTGATCACTCCGGGTAAGTCAAAATTAACGCCGTTCTGGGCAAACTTGACACGGATATCTCCGAGTGTCCCTTTTACCGTCCAGGAAACGGTTTGCGCAGTGCCTACAACCCAATTTTCACTGCCATTTGGGGCAATAACCTGCAATTTACCTTTAACGTTAAAAGTGGCATCTGAATCATCTGAAGGAGTGCCGGGAGTTATATCATCCACATACTTTGCCACCCGGGCATAAACATTGTTACTGATGATATCCGGTATACTCGGCCAGGTATAGGAACCCGCGCCGCCTCCCTGATTGGCGGTTACTCCGCCGGCAGGCGTGATCCTGGTCCAGGCTCCGCCGTCTTTTTGATACCAGCAGTGCACGCTGGCAATCGAGCCGTAGACGCTCCAGGTGATCTGACGGGTGCTATCGTTAACATACCAGGTCTCCCCTCCGTTTGGCGCATTTAATTTTAATGAAGGATTGACGGAAAAATCTGCATTAGAAGTATCACTGACTTGCAGATCCGCGGCATGGTCGCTTAGTATCTTTACCCTCACCTGGCTGCTGATCGCTGCCTCAGGGACAGTCCAGGCGTATGACCCATTTGAGCCTCCTGCAGAAGTCCCTGTAACAATCGTATATGGATAAGCATCACCGCCGCTATTCTTTGAATAATATAAGGAAACCGTATTGAATGTACCCCACTTATCCCAGGTAATATTATTGGATGTCTGTGTCAGCCAGTTTTCCGTGCCATTTGGCGCAGTGATTGTAAGTTTTCCTTTTATATAAAAGTTGGCGTTAGATTCATCTTTGACATTGCTTGCATCTGAAGCAAGATATACTCTCACCTTGCGGTCATTTCCGATCTTATCATCTACAGTCCAGCTGTATGAACAGCTGTCCCCTGTACATTTTGCCGCCTGGGTCAAACCGGTTGCAACTGTCCAATCATAGCTGGAGCCGCCGTTTTCGGATAAATAAATAGAGAAGGTCGAGCCGCTTAAGTCACCCTTTTTATCCCAGGTTATATTATTTGCAGCTCCAACTGTCCAAATTTCAGATCCATTAGGAGCAGTCAGGGTGATCTTTCCTTTTATCTCAAAATTTGCATTGGAATCGTCGTAATTGCGGCTGGTATAAACTTCCTCGCATTGAATACGCATACGTAATGAAGCGCCGATAACATTCACCGGCCCAGGGCTAAGACTGTCAGGAATAGTCCAGGTATAAGAATCTACTTTTGCAGAAAGCCCGGTTGCTACTGTCAAAGGATAACTATCTCCTCCGCTATTTTTATCAAGTAATAATTTAACTTTAACTGAACCATCGGCGTGCGTTCCCCCTGATTCTAATTCCTTGGCATGTTGCCATGTTACGACTACCGGATCGCCTACTCGGAAAGGTGTTCCTCCCCCATTAGGATACGTAAGGTTTAAAGGCGGAAATTCAACCATCTGCCAGCTTATTGCAGAAACAGTTACATCTGCTGATTCTCTGGTAACTGTCATAGTTGAACTTGTCGGAGGCGTACCAGCAGTAGCTAATGCTAAACGATAATTTATCTCATCCTGGCTTGTGGTACCACTTCCTCCTTGCACTGAAATCAAACCTAAACTCCTATCAGAATAAGTAGCGGTTGCCAAACCATCTCCTGCAACAATAGTATAAGGAGAGGTTATGCCTGATTTAAGTGATGCTTGCGCAAATAAATTATTTTTAAATTCTGCCAAATACCATTTTATAGTTGCTGCTGTAGCTGATGAAGAAGTGCGGTAAAATGTCAAAGTAGTAGCATTAGTTAACCTGCCGTATGCAGCAAACAATCTTTCATCACCGGCAGCATTACCTACATAACGGCTAAAAAACAAGAAAGATTTAGCTGTATCAACTGAATCTACAGTCACCGTTAAAGTCTGTCCATCATCTGAAGCTTCACCTGCACCAACGTTATTATTAATAGTGGCGGAACCATGCTGAATATCTACATCTGTTTCGGTGGGATCAAAAGATAAGACCTGATATGCTATATCATTATTATAACTTGCGGCGATCTCACCTCTTGTAATAGTTAAAGTTTTTACTCCAGTTACCTCTGCTCCAAATAAGTTCCTTTCATTATTATTGTCCGCACTGGCAAAAGCCCTCGAGCTGACTATAGGTAGCACCTTTGATCCTCTTTGAGCAGTAGTCCATGTTACGTTACCAGGTAAAGTAATATTTTTTGATGTCGTTCCTTCTGATATCGTAGTCATACCTGAATATACAATGACGTTTGAGCCTGTAGTAAATTCTACTATGGCATATTCAAAGTTCAAAGCCGTACCTGAAGTACGCCGGGCAAAGACTAAATGCGTAGCGTCATCAATCATGGCAATAACATCTATTCTGGTCTGGGCAGTATCATTTCCTGACATAGTAATAAATAAAAGCGACTTTTCCAGATCAAGGGGATCTGACCCTAGCGCAGCGGAAATATCAACGGAAGCTGTTTCAACTCCTGAGCCCATGGCATAGCTTCCTCTTACAACGCGCTTGACTTGATAGGCTCCGGCCTCAGACGTAAAACAAAGCACTCCCGCAAAAAAGCAAGAAATAAATAATAGAGAAATTAAGCAAAATTTAATTTTTCTCATATCTCACCTCTTATTTTATGCCTTTAAGCGGCAGTGCTTCTTCCTCTTCCTGAGAAAGAGTTTGCGCTTTTGGCTTTTGGGTAGAAGGCCTCACAAAACTTATTACTTTTGCCTTAATTTTTTCGTTTTTATTTCCATCATCATATTCAAGCGTTTCTTCTTCATATTGCACTCTAACCGTATCTCCGACCTTTATTTCACCCATATTATTTCTATGCTCAAAAGTTAAATTAGCTATATCATACGGAATAAGAATCTCATATTCTGTGCCGGTAGCCTGGTCTTTATTATAAGTTATGGCAATTTTATTTTTTCCTATCCAGGTAACCTCACCCTCTATTTCCTTATTACCCGTAGTTCTATTTTTTATTTCATGCTTTTTCTCTTGGGCATAAAGCACGGTTGTTAATAACCCCATCGACATAATAAAAATCAGCGAAGTTTTTAAAAAATTATTGTTTTTCATTTTGTCCTCCTGTAACTTGAACTTATAAATGTAAAATCCTCAGGCTGCTTTCCTTCACTTCTGCGGCTGAGGGCTCCTCTCATTACGCCATTTTCAATCTCACCGCGCCAGGAAGCTGTGCCGCCTTGCGCTGTCTGCATGGTTTCCCAGATCAATTTTCCGTTTGCTTCTATGATTAAAGAATAATTACTTGCCTGATAACCTATAGGGTAAAGTTTACTTGAAATAAATTTACCTCCTAAGAATGATACCGTGTCATTAACCTCAAAGCCTCCGCCGGAAGAAGTAAGTAGTATCTGCCATTGTGTAGAAACAAGATCCTCGGCAGTATTTATACCTCTATCAGCTGGTAAATCTTGCGTTATCTTTTTATCATTTTTTCCTGCAACGCGTAAAACATAAACTAATCCTGAAGCCACTAAAACTACTGTTACCGCCAGGGCTGCTGCAATAGGAAAAATTTTTATTTGTTTAGGAGGCTCTGCGCCTTTACGCGCCTGCTCCATCTCTTCTTTTATGCGTTTTACAAAAGCATCAGAACCCACAATACCTTGGCGATGAAGCCTTTTATGCAATTCGGTTTTTTCTTTTAAATCAAGGCTCTGCACAAAATCAGCGTATCCGGTTTCCTTAAGGTAACCTAAAATCTCATTTATTTCACCGGCCATATCAAGCGCAGGCGTTTTACCTTCTTCTTTTTCAAGGTAAAAACAATAGCTTGAATACGGATAGCTTTTTAAATCTTCGGCCATTTTCAATTCTTTGGGATTAAGGTGAACGTATGCGGAGACTTTTGCTAAATAGGGGTCTTTTTCAATCAGCGCTGCGCGGAAACGTTCGCGGAATAAATGGCCTTTACGATCATACCGACCGTTAAAATATTTTGTGTAAGAGGAATTGATATCATGCATCAATTCCGAAAGGTTGCCTTTTGGAAGCTCCATCAATAAATGCAAGTGATCCGGCATTAAGGCATAAGCAAAAAGTTTGAATTCATGTTGAGGTTTATATTTTTCCAAGAGTTTTAAAAACATATCATAATCCTCTTTATCCTGAAAAATCTTCTCATTGGAATCTACGCGGCAAGTGATGTAATAAAGGGCGTCTTTGATATGGATTCTTGGCGATCGCGGCATCTTTTTTTTGGCTTGTGCCTGACACTTTAGGCATTTTTGCTTTTATGCCTGGCACTTTTTGGTTTTGTCAAAAAAAATTCCCAGGCAGCATCTACCCGGGATAATTATTTACTGATTCGGTAGCCTGCCTGCCCGCCAAAGATTTGTGGTGGGTGCACCGCTTTGCGCCGCCTGGTTACCCAGACTTTGCCGTTTCGTCCATCTCTTACCTGATTGTCTAAAGAAAGAATAGCATATTATCATATATATGTCAATCTTACCTCTTTCGACCTACGCGGTCGAAAATACGACCGCGTAGGTCGATAATGGTTATTGTGATTCGCTAAGGATAACTTCAACTTTCTTCCTTAATTCTTCGGCCTTTTCTTTATCCATGGCTCCTTGTTCAGAGCTAGAATCACCCACATCTGGCTCAATAATATTTCCTGCTGTATCAGAACTTAACGAACTGCGCACGCTGTGTAACCTTTGCTCAACTTCCGTATTCAAATTCGTAGCCTGTGATAAATCCTTATATATCTTCTCCTGGCGATTCTTACTCTGAGATAAATTACGCTCTAAGTTTATCATTTTATCTTTTTGAGACAAAATTTCGCTTCTTAAGGCTGTGATCTCATCTTGCTTATGGCTGAGCTCTGCCTCTTTATCTGAAAGCATTTCAGAAAACTGCACTATCTGATTTTTTAATCCGCCATAAAACGAATTTAATTCATCTGCGCGTTTACGCTGGCTGCTAAGCTCTTTTTCCATATCTGTTTTTTCATCATTTACTTTTGCCAAAGAAATTTCTAAACTCTTTTTTTCATCTTCTCTTAAAGCAACTTTTTGATTTAATGCGTCTAAGGCCTTGCTTAAAGAAACAAGCAGTTCATTCTGCCTGCGCAGGTCATTCTGGGCGCCGAGAAGCTTGACTTCAATATTAGTTTTATCATCCTGCAATTGCCTTAAACTACGCGGATCAATCTTGCTGTCTTTTTCATTTTCATAAGCTGCGATCTTGATCTTTAAACCGGAGAGTTCTTCTTTCAAACTCATAGCCTCTTTCTTTTGATTGATAATTTCTATCTCTTTAGCCGCTAACAACTGGGAAACTTGCGTTGCAGACAAACTCCCGGAAGGAGGCTGCTGGGCAGCCAGGTCTAATGCCCTGTTTTTTTCTTTCTTGGCAACAGACTCCGATCTCAAGCGCTCCATCTCCCCGTCTTTAGAAGCCAATTGAAACTGCAGGTTATTCAATTTATTCTGATAGGAGATAAGGTCATTTCTCAAACTGGAGATTTCTTTGTCTCTTTGCGAAAAATTTGCAGACAGCCGCGCTGCTTCGTTTTTTAAATTTTGCGCTGAAGAAGTCAGTTCATCTATAGAGCGATTTTTTTGCGAAAGAAGATTTTCAAGCGTTGATTTAAGAGTATTGAGTTGCGCAAGTTGCATATTAAGAGCTTTTAACTGTTCATCCTTCTTGCCCAATTCTTGATTCAATTTTGAAACCGATTGTGCTTTGGCAGGCTCCGAAACAGGGGTTTTCTTTTTGAGGTTAGCGATCTCCTGCCGGGCGTTTTTTAGGTCTTCGATTGTGCGGTTCAACTCAAATACAGTATTGTTAAGCCTTGCATTTACAGTCTGGCTCTTTTCTTCAATGTTGGCCTTGTCAGAACGAAGCTGCTCAAGCTGCCGGGTAAGCTCCGAAATATTCACTTGAGCCTGACTAAACGCCTGTTTGATACCTTGAGAATTAGCTTCTAAGCCAGATCCTTGCTCTTTTTCAGCTATTTGACGGCCTAAATTAGTAAGATTATCTTGGACTTGTTTCAGAGAATTTTTTAAAGCACGATTCTCCTGGATAGCTACATCGGCTAAGGAATTATCTTGAAGGGTTGTTTTATCTAACTGCTTATTATTACGTAGGTTTTGCGCTAGAATTAAAGCCCCGCCGGATAGGCAGATTATCAATACTACTGCCGTAACCCAGAATACTTTTAATTTTTGCATGCTTTCGGAGCTATGATTTTATCAGTTCTTTTTTTGTGCTGGTGAATGCATAATCCTTGTTAGTTTTATCTTTAAGCTGGTGGCTTAAAATTCCACGCAGGGTATTCAGATCCGGCGTAATCTCGAGGCGCCAAAACGCTACTCCCTGTTTATCGCTTGTTTGCATGGTTTCAATAACTATAGTATTATCATCATTAATTGAAAGGGTGTAATTCGTGGCAGGAAATTCACCAGAGCCGTAACTTGTTGAAATCTGGTTATTTTGAATGTTTAAATAATAAACTTGCTTCTTTGCCTGATTTCCGGCAGGTGCAAGTTCCATCTCCCAACGGGTATTATTTAAAGCAATGTTTCTTGCTGCAAGTATATCTTTCTTTCTTGCATTGGCCTGCTCGCGTTCACGATCAGTTTTTATAACAGGAGTTGCTTGCCTCTGCTCTTTTACTTTTGCGGGTTTTGATTCGGTTGCAATTACTTTTTCAGTATTTACTTCTTCTTTATCTTTCTTCCCCCACCAAGCAGCAGATGAAATATTAATTCCGAACCCACAAACTAATCCTACCACGAGAGCAAAACTGATCAACCCTTTCATAATTACTCCTTTCCTTAGGTTATTTAACCGGTTTTTTCCCTTCCCAGGTATTCCAGGTAATTATATAACGTTTCACCCAATCAACATCTTTATCGTCGTTTTTTGCCAGCCTCAAAAACTGCTGGAAATGCTGCACTGCCTTGGAACGATCTGCTAATTGCTCCGCATAAATATAACCAAGGTTGAAATGCGCATAGGCATCATCAGGATTTAATTCAAGGCCTTTTTCAAATTCTGCTATGGCCCGGGAAAACTCCTTACTTTGGGTATAAAAAACTCCTAAGTTGTAATGCATAAGCGCGGTCTGTTTAAGTAAAATCGCGTTTTCCCGCGCAAGCTCAGTAAACTTCTTAGGCATATCTTCAACCTTCTTTTCCAAAGAACGATTTTTCTCAAGCGCTTCCTGAAATTTTGTATTTGTATCCTTAAGCTGCCTGCGGTAAACTTCTGCCTGAGCCGAAGCATCAAGCTTTGCTTTTTCAATAGTATTTATTTTCTCACCTGAACCCTGCATCTTACGTAGAAGATCAGTATTCTCTTTCGTGAGCCCGGCAATCTTCTTCTTAGTATCATTAACTATTCTATATTCTATTTCCATTTTTTCAATATAATTCTTTAACGAAGCCTTATCCTGCTCTAAAGTATCTTTGGCACTCATCGCCTCTTCAGTTTTTTCCTGCATCATTTGATTTTGCGCAAGGCGCGCCTGCAGCTCAGCTTCAAGCCCACCCTTTTCCAGAAGAAGATTATTCATCTGATCTTCTAACTCCCTGACCCTAGTTTTAAACTGAATTAAATTACGTGATTGATTAAGTAGATTATCGCGGTCTTTTACCAAATTATCATAATCGATTTTTAGCTGTTCATACATCTCTTTATAATTTTGCGTGCCGGTTGTCTGGGCTAAAATTAAACCGTATTTACCGGCGATAAAAAAAGCTATTACAACCAACAGCCAAATTTTATTTTTCATTTAGTTTATCTCCTGTAAGGGTTTAAGAACCGCTTGATTAGATTTTTTTTCTTCAAATTGCGGATATTCCTGGTAATGTTTACCTTCTAATTTATCATGCTCCTCTTCAAAAGGAATATAGGCCTGATCCTCTTTATCCAGTTTATGGCCAAAATCTCTTGCATAACCTGTTGTTAGCTCGTCTCCTGTAATAATATGCGGAGTCAATAATATTAACAGTTCATTGCGCACAGAACCATTAGTTTTATTTTTAAATAGCGCACCTACTATCGGCATCTTACCTAAAATAGGGGTACTTTGCTGATTCGTAGAAACTTCTTCCTTAGTTAAGCCACCAATAATAAGCGTCGAGCCGTCTTTAACCATAACCATAGTTTCAGCAGCAGAGGTATCAATAATCGGAATTTTGTTTCCGCTTGAAGTATCAAGATATGAAAGCACACTGCTTATCTCCGGTTTTATTTTTACCGTAACAAAACCATCATCATTAATAAACGGGGTAACAAAGAGTTGCACCCCTACATCTACATACGTAACTTGTTCTGCTATAGTAGTGGTTCCCTGCCCCTGCGTAGTAGTAGTAGTAATATAAGCTTGTTTCTCTCCAACGTGTATTTTTGCTTCCTGATTATTTACTACCGCAAGCTTAGGATTAGAAAGAATCTTAGTTTCCCCCAAGGTATTAAGATAATTAATCAATACGTCAAAATCCTGCTTTCCCACTACCCCTACATGCATTTTATCGCCAATAACTTTTGGCTGCGAAGCATTAGAGGTTGAAGTTGTTCCGCTAAAGGGATATGATCCAGCATAGCCAGTATCATCTAAAGTTTCTTGCCGCGATTTCCAGGCTGCGCTTGATGAAACAATAGAGCTAAAAGGGTATGTGCCTAAATAGTTTAGGCCTGATTGACGCGCGACATCAAATATCCCCTCAAGTTCAATTCCTGCGCTCTTACTATTGGTAATTCTTACTTGGATAATCCTGGCATCAATAAGAATTTGCTTAGTCTTTTTATCAAGGCCTTCAACGATTTGAGCGATCTCTTCCATGCGATCCGGAAGCGTCTGCACAATAACTTGATTCACGCGCTCATCAGCTTTTACAGTGCCGGCCTTTTTTGTATCCAGGTATTTTTTCAATTGTGTTTCTATGTCTTTAGCAAGCGCATATTTAATAGGAAAAATACGCACCGCGCTTTTTTCTTCCATCAGCTTTAATGCCTCTTCAATCTTTACGATATTATCCGGAGTATCCATGATCATAAGAGTTCCGGATTCAGCATCAAGTAGGACTTTACCGATATCACTCTTTAAGGTATCTAAAAACATGTACGCCTGTTCAGGAACCATATATTTAAGACGGATTATTTTTACCTTACGGATATCGTAAAAATTCTTTCCGTAAATTGCTTTATATTCGTCTTCTGTCATTACGTTAAAAATACTACCCTTTTTATCGTAAGCCAGGCTATTACTACGCATCAAGATATCGAAAACATCTTTGACAGGCATATTCTCAACCATCAGAGTAACTTTACCTAAAACTTTTTTTGTAGGAATGATACTTAAACCTGCCTTTACCGCTAAAAATTTTAAAGCATCGGAGATTTCAATATCGCGCAAATCTAAAGAGATCAAAACATCCGGCATACCTGCATTTACCTGCACGGGACTGGCAATAATCTTAGGAGACTCTGGGATAAGCGCTGCAAAGCAAGTGCCAATAATTAACATAAAACTCAATCCCAGTAATAATATTTTCTTATCCACAATAATTATTTCTTAGGCGACATTACTTCATAAGTAAGCATATATTTACGCGCCCGATCGGCATCGCGGTCATTAGGCGAAAGCGTAATATAACGCTTGAAATGCGCCACTGCCTTATCGGCCTGTTCAAGATATTCTCCGTAAATAACCGCCAGATTATAATGCGCCTCTGCGTCATTAGGATTAATTTTTATATCTTTTAGGAATTCTTCAATTGCTTTTTCATAATTCTGCGTCTGGGTATAAAACACGCCCTGGTTATAGTGCAGGACCGCGTTTTCCTTAAGTAATTTTTTATTTAAAGCAATGAGTTGCGAACGGTTGGTTACATTTTTATCAGTGGCGCGGATTTTAAGTATTTTATTTTCGTGCATTAAGCGTTTTACTTTTGACTTAATTTCCTCAAGGTCATTAGTCATTATTTTAATCTGGCGCTTGTAAGCCTTAAGCTCATCTATCTGCTGTTGATTAGTTTCTTTAAGTTTTTGGGTATCCACCTTAACATCAACGAGCTCTTGCTTAGCTTCCCGGTGCTGGCTACTCAATCGCTCTTCATTTCCGGATTTTATTATAGCTTCTCTGAGCTTCTGAAGATTTTCTTCATTCTGCCTAAAAAGCACATCCCGTTCAATTTTAGCTTGAGCCAATTCCTTCTTTACCTTCTCCGCTTCCCGGATAACTAAATCTTTTTCTTTCTTAGCAACACTATCAATGGCCCTTTGTGACTCCCCGGCCTGACGATCGCTGATATAGCGGTCTTTAAGCCATTTATTCTGCTCTTTTAACTGTGCTGATTCATCCTGATTTTTTTTATTTTCGGCCTTTAATTGATGGAGCTCTTCCTGATATTGCTTTATCTGGTTATCCTTAAGTTTAACGGCCTGATTAAACGTTGCATTCAGATCCTGATTTTGTTTTTCAAGCGCAACCTTACTTTGCACCGATTGAGTATGCGCCTGTTCTATTAAACTAAGCTGTATTTTCTTATCTTCGTATGATTGCCGTAATTTGCCCGATTCATCCTGGTACTGCCTAAGTTCATTATCTTTTGCGCCAAGCGCCTGTTCAAGCTGAGAAATTTTATCCTCGTTTTTTTTGCCCGCGCTAAAACGCTCCTCGAGAATATCCTGGTGTGTTTTTTGTATTACCGCATAAGCCGAATTTTTTTCCTCAAGCGATTTCTTCAATGCGGTTATTTCTTCTTGATATTGCTTAAACTGGTTATCTTTTGCCTGGGAAACTGACCCTACCTGGCTGCTTATTTTTGTTAACTCATCTTTTATACGATTATTATCATCAAGAAGCGATTGTTTTTCTTTAAGTAATTTATCGGCTTCTGCCTGAACCCTGATCCTTTCATCCCTAAACGAACCAATGTCGCTCTCACAAGAAGCAAGTCTTTGCCCCTGTTCTCCTTTAAGTTTGACGTGCTCTTTTTCTAAAACAGAGAACTCGTTCTTAAGCGTGCTTAAAGAATTCCCAAGCTCCTGGTTTTGTAATTCTAATTTTTGCTTCAGTTGAGCTAACTCCGTATTAAGCTGCTCAAACGCAACTGCTTTTGCCTGATTTTGCTGATTTTCTTCTCTTAAACTCATAACCTCTTTATAATACCGGCCTTTGTCTTCAGAAAGACCGGCTTCTTTATCTTTTAACGTAACAATATCTTGCGTAAGTTTTTTGATCTTAGCCTGATAGTCTCCGACTAAAGATGTAAGTTTTTGCACAGAAAGTTCTTTTTCTTGGGCAAATAAAAAACTTGGGCAGATAAAAAACAGGCCTGTTAGACAAAACAGAAGTTTTTTTTGCATATTTTTCCCCTATAGTAATTATTCGTTTCTTATCCCCTTGAAATCTGCATTTTCCTGACGGCTCTTAATAGTTTTGTTAGTTTTTTTGTTATTTTCATCAAGTGGAATATAAACTTCAGATGGAATTACGGCTTCCTCTTTCTTAGGAAGTGAGGGATAATCCTTCATTGATTTAACGCCTCCTTCACCGACGACAACTCCGCTGGGATTAATTAAAATATCTCCTGTCATCAGGCGAGGAGTAAGAATAATCATCAATTCGGTACGCACGCTATTCTGCGTTTTAACGCTAAAGAGGCGGCCGATAATCGGGATGCTGCCCAAAAACGGTACTTGCGTTGAACTTTTAGTTTTTTCATCTTTTCGCAAGCCTCCAAGTATGATGGTCGTACCTTCCTTTATCATAACTGTGGTTTCTGCTAAAGATGTATCTATAATAGGAATTTTATTGCCCGTAGGAGTAACCAATACATCTAAAACACTGCTAACTTCAGTTTTAAGCTTTAAAGTAACATAGCCTTCCTCATTAATAGTCGGCACGATATTAAGCACTATACCGATATCTACGAAATTAACCTGTTCTGAAATTGTATTCGGGCCTGAACCTCCGGAAGTAGTCGTTGTCGTAACATAAGCCTCTTTTGTCCCTACGTGGATCCTTGCTTCTTTGTTATTTACAGCAGCAAGCTTTGGATTTGAGAGGATCTTAGTTTCTCCCAAAGTTTTAACGAAATTAAGAAGCAGATCAAAATCATGCTTACCCACCACACCTAAATGCATATTTTCCGTAAACACTTTCGGAGTAGAGGAAGAATAATTGGAAGTTGTCCCGCTAAAAGGATAGCTTCCGACATATCCAACAGAATCATAAGTTGCCTTACGCGAAGCCCAGGCATCAGTAGAAGCTGCAACCGTGCTAAAAGGAGCCGATCCAAGATAAGTAAGCCCGTATTTTTTGGCTACATTAAACAATCCTTCCCATTCTGTACCTGAATCAGATTGATTGGAAAATTTAATTTTGATAATTTGCGCATCTATAATTACCTGCTTTGTCTTTTTATCAAGTATTTTAATTAAACGCTCAACTTCCTTCATCCGCTCAGGAAGAGTTTGCACTATAACGCGATTACCCTGAACATCAGCTTTTATAGAACCTGCCTTTTTTGCGTCCAATTGCGTGGCAAGCTGCTCTTCTACATCTGAAGCTTTGGCATAATTAAGCTCAAAAATTTTTACGATGCTTTTCTGTTCAAAAAGTTTTAAAGCTCCCTCTATTTCCTTAATTTTTTCTGCGGAATCCATAATCATTACACTACCTGATTCAGCATCAACAAGCGCCCTTCCCACTTCGCTTTTTAACGTATCTAAAAGAGTAAAAACCTGCTCTGGCACCGCGTATTCAAGGCGAAAAGTCTTTACCTGACGCACATCAGAAAATCGCCGCCCGTAAAGCAACTTAAATTCTTCTTCGGTCATGACATTATAAATATCGCCTTTTTTATCATAAGCAAGATTATTGCTTCTTAACATCAGATCAAAAACATCTTGTATCGGGACATTTTCAACTTTTAGATTTACCTTCCCGCTTACACTTTTATTCGTTACAATGCTCATATTTGCTTTTAAAGCCAAAAACTTAAGCGCATCAACCACATCGATATTACGCAGCTCAAGCGTAATAAGATTACTCATCTTAACTATCACGGGCAGTTCTTGCGCAGGAAGCGCGCTAAGCTTTGTTTCTTCTTCGCAAAAAACCGGGCCTGTCAGAATCGCAAGAAACGCCGCAATAATATAAAGTAAATTTATCATCGCAGGTCTGCTTCCTCTCCTTTATAACTTAACACTATTCTATCCTTAAAAACTTCTTTGATAAGCATCTCGTTGATCGTCTGCCCCTTTTTCATAAAAACCGTGGATTGCGCTTTAAGGTCTTCGAGAATCACATCCGGATCATCAGACCAGGATATCCCCACTAGTTTTACCTGAGTGAGTAGCTGCTTAATCTCTTCCTGCTTAGTTTGCTTTGCCTCTTCTTCCTTAATAACGGGTTGTTGTGAAGCCATAATAAATAAATTGCGCGTTTTTACTTTATCTGTATAAAAAGACAGCGGCTCTAATATAGAAGGTTTTATATCCAAGGCAAAAGCGCTGTCAGCTTCAAGCCTTAAAGGAATATTAAGTATTTTGTTTGTCTTCTGCAAACCAGTGAAAAAATTAATCACGAATATTGTTATTAATAAAATAACTCCGAAGCCAAGGCATTTATTAACCGACTTAATTTCAAAAGCGGGGATGCCGCCGCCAGAAAATATTTTTTTAAACTTTTCGGAAAAAAAAGATATCCTGCCTTGCCATCCCCCTACAGTAAGTACCTGCCTGACTTTATAAGCAGCTGCCTCTTTTTTTATCGGAGCAGTTGGAGCACTTCCTCCGCCTGCCTGCTCAATCAGCTTTAGTAACTCTTTTTCAGGAGAGGTTCCGCTCTCAGCCATCCGTTTTGCCTTTCTTCTTCAGCAATTTCTTCAATAAGCGATGAATCTATTACAACTTTCTTCTTCATGATCATCTGCTTTAACGCTTTATGACAAAGCATAGTAATCTGACGCGGGTAACCACGTGTATACTCATAAATAGAACGCAGAGCGTCATCAAGAAAAAGATGTATACTTATATTATAGCCAGCTTGTTTTATGCGAAATTCAATCATTTCCTTGGTTTCCTTAAAATCAAGTGGATTTAATGTGTATTTAAAACTTATGCGGTCAAAAAAGTTAGGAATATTAAGAATCTGAGAATGTAACTCAAGCTGGCCCAATAAAACTAATTGTAACAATTTAAATTTATTTGTTTCATAATTAAGCAGGACTCTTAACATCTCAAGAGTAGCAGAATTAAGTTTCTGCGCTTCATCAATAATAAGCACCACGATTTTATTTTCATTTACCCCTTTTCTAAAAAGAAACTTTTCAAGCGCTTCCCTTAATTCCACTAACCCCGCTTGGCCTTGGGGTGGTTGAGGAATTTCAAAGTTTTTTAGCAGTGAATTCAGGAAGAAAGCTTCATTTTCAAAAGAAGGATCGAGTACAATATGCAAGACAAACTCATGGCGATCCTTTAACTCCTGGATAAGCTTACGAGAGAGCGTAGTTTTACCAGTGCCCACATCTCCTAATATCACGCTTAAACCACGGCGAAGCTGTAATTCTATAAGAATATTGGTGAGCGCTGAATCATGCTCTTTAGAAAGATAGAAAAATTCCGGATCAGGGCTCGTGGAAAACGGCTCTTTTTCAAAACCTAAAATTTTATAATAGCTCATTTTTTTACAAACACCTCAATATCCGCTTCCTTGCGTAAATTCTTAAACCAGTTATCCAGGCTTTCATATTTTTTCTTTAAAGTAACCTGATCAAAGTACGACTGCTTCAGCTTAACAAATTCCTCTTCCTGAGCAACTTTCTTTTTAATTAACCTAATGGCTGCGGATTTATTACTATAGATAGTAACAATTTCCGGATAAATAGCGCCTTCATTTATTTTTAAAATCTCATACAAAGCATCTTTGGGGACTTTCCACATATCCATCAGGAATTCAAGCGCTACAAATCCCGGCCTGCGGGAAATTTTGGGATTTTTTTTCATTTCTTTTTCCCAAAGCTTGGTGTTATTTTTTATTTTTTTGAAAAAATCCTGGGCATCTTTTAAACTATCAAACTGCGCCAATTCCAGTTCCAATGTATTATATTCATTAAGGAATTCCTGATGCGTTTCCTCTTCGGTTACAATAGGAGAAAAACCAGCAACTACCTGCTCGCGTAATTTTTTGATCTGGATAAGATAGCGTAATTGGTTGGTAAAAAGCTCGCTATTTTCGTTCATCTTAACTTTGAGCCATTCATCAAAAGCCACTTTATTTTCTTTCCAGTTAAAATCTAATTTTTCACTTTTTAAAGTTTTGCTTATCTCCTCTTCTACCTCCGGTACACTTACTTCTATACCGCGGCGAAAGGCTTCAAATGAAAGAAGCAGGTTGTCCCAGACCTTAGCTTCAAGCTCCTCTTCATTAGCAGGCTCTGACCCCCACTTTACGCCAAAAACCATTAACGCGCGCTTTGCAAAATAATAATTACCCATAGAAACCGGAGCACCAAAAATCTTGCCTGCAACTTCCTCGGCTTTCTTATCTTGTTCGGTTTCCGCGGAAAGTAAGGCTTGATTAAAAAATAAAAATAAAGAAGTCATTAAAACCGCTAATAATTTCATTAATGATTTCCTCCTTTCAACATCCTGCAAATAAGGCGCAGAGTATATCCTTCATTAACTAAACGCATTATTTTAGTCAGGCGTTTTTTAACTTCCGTATAATTATAAAAACGAATGCGGTTTTTTTTGCCAATGACATCAAGAAGGCCGACGTCCGTATAGCTATTAAGCGTCTGATAAGAGATCCCGAATTCAAGCGGAATTTCTTTAGCAGAAATCATACGATGATGATTATGTATCATATTAACCTACTAATTTTTTACGGATCAGCCTTAAGGGATACCCCGCATCTTTTAGGCGAGTAATTTTATCAAGCTGGCTGACCACTTCTCCCTCATAATAAAAACGGCGATTACCTTTACGCTTAACAACCGCAAAAAATCCAAGATTAGTATAATGGGTGACTGTGGAATACGGAATGCCGAATTTTGAAACAATTTCCTGCGAAGAGATTAAACCTTTCATTGACTGATTCATCATAGGTTTAAGGAATTGGTTTTTTTAAAGTAATTACTTTAAGTACTGTATATTTATAAATTACCATAATTTTGCCAATTGTCAAATAAATTTAATAAAATAATTGAATTAATTTTGAGAAGCTGCCCGGTTCATCATGCGGATATTCTGTCCTGTAAAATAAGCATTAATTACAGGGGCTATCGATTCAAGAAATGTATTGATATTACCGATTACGGCGCGCGGGACAAAAATTATATCCTGGGCCTGTATTGCTAAATTCTCTGCCATATTGGCCTTTTTAATTACCGCCAGCATGTTAGCAGACACCACTTGCGGTTTATTATTGATATCTCCCCTGATAACTAAAATATTTTTTTTCACCGCATATTTAGTACAATCCCCTGCTAAAGCTATGGCCTCCATAAGGCGGATATCAGTGCTGAAAGAATATACTCCTGGTTTTGCAACTTCTCCCAAAATCACAACTTTTTTACCGCCAAAACGCCTAATCATCACAGATACTTGAGGCTGACGCACATATTCGCTATAACGCTTAGTTATATTTTCATCAAGGGAAGTTAAACTCATTCCAGAAGCAGAAAGATCTCCGATAAGCGGCAAAGAGATTTTTCCATCTGGACGGACAATAACCTCAGACTGAGAAAGATCCGGCACTTTCCATACGGAAATATCTAAAACATCCCCTATATCTATAAGATACTCGGATTTATCCCCTTTGACAGGAAGCGGCTCTTTTTTCTCTTGAGCAGATAATTTGTTTGATAGCTCTATTGCCTTTTGAAATTCCTTAACCGACTTATCATAATCTCCCAGCTTATAATAAGCTTTCCCTCTTTCATAGAATTGACGCATCTCTGCGTTTATTCCTTCCGGATAATTTTCATCAGAACCAGATAAGCCTAATCCAAAAAAGATTGAAAATAAAACAATAGTTAATAATTGCCAATGTTTTCTCACTACTACTTTATCTCCTCTTTGCGTAAACTCTTGTGGCGCCTAAGCACAGTCTCAATCAAAGCTGCCCCTTCAGAAAAATCGCGGTCTTTAGAGAATAGCCCTGAAATACCGTATTTTTCTATTTCATTAAGGCTCTCTTCTTCCGCGTAGGCAGTAATAATAATTACTGGAATAGTTTTACTTATTTTACGCAGGTTTTTTAAAGTTTCGATGCCATCCATAACCGGCATATGCAAATCAAGAAATACGATATCTGCCGGATCTTTCTTAAACTGCTCCAGGGCTTCCGCGCCATCTGCAGCACTGATTATCTGGTAACCTTTTGACTTGAGCCAATACCCCATCGTATAAATAAAATCTTTTTCATCATCAACTAACATTACTTTAACCGGATTATCCATTTTTTTCCTCTTTCTTTTTAGGAATAACAAACGAAAACGTGCTTCCTTTTCCTGTTTGGCTTTCAACCCAAATTTTACCTCCATGAAGTTCTACGATCTCTTTTGCAATAGAAAGCCCCAGGCCTGTGCCGCTTGCGCCTACTGGCTTAGTCAGGCTTACCTGTTCAAATTTTTCAAAAATTCGCCCTAAATCATTTGTTTCTATGCCTAAACCATTGTCAGAAACCGAAAACTGCACAGCCCCTTGCCCAAATTCGGCATCAGGCGGATTTTCTTTTAAACTTAAACAAACTTTTCCGTTTTCCGGAGTAAATTTTACAGCATTTCCCATCAGATTAGTTATTACCTGAATGACCCTGTCTTTATCAATATACAACTGGATTTTTTCATCTGGCATTTGTAACTCTAAATTTATATTCTTTATTTTAGCCCAACGCTCCATAAAATCAATCACCTGTTTTACAACTTCGTTAATCTCCCACATCAACGGTTTAAGCTTAAACTTCCCGGCTTCAATAGAAGCCATATCAAGCAAATCGTTAATCAGGCTACGCAGACGGCTCAGATTATTTTGCGCATTATCAAAAAAATGCTTTTGATTTTCATCCAATTTTTCGCTAATTTCCGCAGTAAGCACGGAAAGGCTTTGCTGAATAATTGCAAGCGGAGTGCGCAGCTCATGAGTAACGCTTGAAACAAAATCTGATTTAAGAGTTTCTAATTCCTTTTGGCGGGTAATATCATTTAGGATAGTTACCATACCTACTGTCCTGCCATCCTGGTTTTCTACCACCGCAGAACTAGTCCGCAAAACCCTTTTTGTATCTTCGTTCGGGCTGACAAATTCTACTTCTTTGGCGACATTTCCCTCTGCATCAGGAAGCAGGCTTTTGCTTAAAGAAAGCATCTGCTCATCCTTAATATTATCGCGCAGTGTCTTGCCAATTATATCTTCCTGTTTTACATTAAGCAGTTTTTCCGCAGCAGGATTTGCCAATAGCACCTTACCATCTTTATCAACAACTACTAATCCTTCTGCTACATGGCGAACAATATTCTCAATCCGCTCTTTCTCATCGGATATACGCCGATGTTCTTTTTTAAGCGTAGCAACCGAAGCCACAGCATCCTGCATATTGGCTAATTGTTCTTTTAAACTGGTATTTTCTTGAGCTAAACGCTCTAATTCCTGTACATTAAACTTAGTAACCCGTTTTGCCGGTTCATGAATAAAACTCTCTTCTATTTCATTTTTTACTTGACCGAACTCTTCAGCAGAAAACCCGGCATCTATGAAACAATCATTTATGGAATTATACAAATTTTCTTTACCGGCACCTGAAACAAAAATTTTTTTTACCGTATTTTTAAAAGTTTGACTGAGAGTTTTCTTCTGGCGGAATTCGCTGATCGCCGCTTCAGCCAAAAGCTGGCATTGATACTTAGCGGTATTCTCTTCAAGTAAAGGCTTGATCTCTTGCGAGCCTAATTTATCTTTAAGCTGAGGAGCAAGTTTTTTAAGGCCGGATAAAATCTTATCTAAAGACTTTACATAATCAAGTTTTGCTTTTACATCTTTGCCCTTACTTTCTTTAATATAATATTCACCTAAAGAACTAATGATCTTGATAAATTGCTCTGCATTAGTAAGTAAACCCTTAAGTAATTCAATCAAAGCTTGGGGATCCTGAGAAAATTGAGCATCGAGGCTTGATTTTACATCATCAGGTAAAGAAGAGCTTAATTGTTCACCTAAACATTGCCTTAAGGTATCAGATAAAGTAACCGGACTTACTTTATCTCTTTCTGCGACCACAAAGTCTTTGTCTTTATCAACTTTAATATATGAAAAAACATTTGTTTTTATATGCGTTATTGACTGCTCCTGGAATAGGCTCTCCATTCCGCCTTTCTTAGCCAGCTCTTCAGGTTTAAGCAGCATAATGCGCAAAAATTTTTCCAGCTCATCGATAGTAACCCCTGGATAAAAAGTAATGCTATCGGTTTGCATACGCCTTAAGCCTTTTATAAAACTATCAAGCAAAGAAGTCGCGACTCCGACAACAAGATTCTCATCGATCAGGATTTTGTTATCCGGAGAAAGGCTAAAAGTTACCTTTGTTTTTTGCTCAAGCATGTCCGTAATAATTGATAACGATTCGTGCAGGATAGAGCGCACAGCAGGATGGCTCGGCGGGTAAAGGGCGAATTTACTTAAGGTGGAAACAAAACCCGTAATTATCTTTGAATAATTATCTTGTTCTGGCATAGTCTATAGTCTAATAGATTCCGAAAAAAAGTCAACTACTGCGAAAGGTTTTGTTTCTTCCTGCTTCTTTTGCGCGGTATAACGCCAGATCCGCTTTGTCTATCAATACAGCAGAATCATCCGAATTTTCAGGAAACGAAGATATCCCGATACTTATCGTAATATTAAGCAATTCATCATAAATATTAAACTGCTCTTTTTCTATATCTATCCGTATACGCTCTGCGGCCAGCATCGCCTGCTCCGTGTCGGTTTCGGTAAGAATTACTAAAAATTCTTCTCCTCCGTACCTACCAACTAAATCTACCTGCCGCAGGCTTTCTTTGATCATTTTTGCCGTATGTTTTAATATCGCATCCCCTACCAGGTGCCCAAAACGGTCGTTATATTCTTTAAACCGGTCAATATCAACCATCAATACCGCAAATTTTGCCCCGGCTTTTCTTGCACGCTGGATTTCCTCTTCAAGCCTTTCTAAACAGTAGCGCCGCGCAAAAACTTTAGTAAGGCTGTCGGTAATTGCCAGTTCCTGCACCCGCTGATAAAGCCGCGCACGTTTTAATCCTAACAAAAGCTGATGCGTGAGAATATTAAATTTTTCTTTATCATCCGGTTTTATTAAATCTGCGGCTAAATACCCGTAAAAACTATTATTAATCTCAAAACGCAACAGTACTCCTTCGTTTCCAAAAGGAACCTGGGCTTCATCTTTAATCAGTTGGCAACTTTTAATCTCAACATATTTAGTAATCTCCTGACAAAACCGCGCGAAAACTTCATCTTCATTTAAATAGGCGCATATTTGCCTAGTAATATCATACAATGCCTGCGTATCTTCAAAAATTTTCTTAAAATTTTCGTTCTCCACTTTAAGTTTGCGGCAGCTAGCCTGAAGCTGGAGGAACTGAATTTCCTGAGATTGTAAAATCTGTACCTTTTTTATAAAAATACTTTTCAGAAAAAAAACACAGGAGAAAATAAGTATAGTTAAAAGTATCGTCAGTATTATCATTTTATATACGCTCTACCCGGTTCTTACCCTTCTTTTTTGCTTTATACATTGCCTGATCTGCGCGGGAAAACAACTCATTTTCTTCCTTAACATCAGAAGTTAAAGTGGAAACTCCCACAGAAACCGTAACCGAACTTTCCTGGCGGCGTAAGATAATTTTAGCAGAAGCAATCGCCTGCCTTAATTTTTCTGCAAAAATCCCTGAACTTTCATTATCTAAATCAGGCAGAATCAGGCAGAACTCTTCGCCTCCAAAACGACTGATAATCGCATTCGACTCCCCTGCTACTTGTTTGATTATCGAACCCAAGGTTTTAAGTACGATATCACCGGCTGTGTGGCCGAATGTATCGTTATAACGTTTAAAATTGTCTATATCTAACATCAGTAGCGAAAAAACCTTGTTTTGACGCACGCTTCTTTTATATTCTTCTTTGAGCCTTTCTGAAAAATAACCTTTAGTATACAAACCGGTAAGCGCATCGCGAATTGCAAGTTCCTGCGTACTCTGGAACAATTCTCCGTTTTCAAGCGAAACCGCACCAAAATCAGAGAGTGTCATTAAAAGCCTTAGGTCATCCTGCCCGAATATATTTTCCTGGGGGCAATCAAGGCGTAAAATTCCGATAAAACGGTTATGAGATAATAACGGTACGCTGATAAGAGATCGTATCTGCCTTAACTCGCGGGAGTCAACTTTTTCCAAATCAAATCTAAAATCTTTTTTTGCGTCTTCAACCAATAGCGGCTGGGCATGACGCATTACCCAATGGTCAAAAACATCCCCTTCTTTTGCCTTAATAACCATACGCGGATTCTCTTTTTTGCTTTTATAAAGCTTTACGGCACTTTGCCCCTGCTCTTCCAGTAAATACAAAATACAGGTACCGCGGCTATTTGCTACTAAGTTAAATGCCGATAAAACCAGATTATCCGCTATCGCCTCAAGCGAAAGGTGTTTACTTATACGCTCAATAATATTTTTTAAATTATTATACCGGCCGATCTTATACTGGAGTGATTTTTTTGCTTCCTGAAACTCGGCTTGTTCCTGAGAAAGGATGTTGATTTTTTCCTGCATATCCCGTAAGGATATTTCCATTTTATAAAAATGATCGGAATAATACCTGATAAAAATAAGTAGTATTGCTACACATAAAAAATAATAAAACAGGGTGGTTTTTAAAGAAAAAAGATGGAGAAATAAGAAAAGAAAAATAGGCAGGACAGCACACAAAAAACCTGTGCCAACCAGGGCAAAAAAATGGATACGGCGGTTAGATAATAGTCTCTTCAGTATCTTTATCGAAGAAATGCACCTTGCTCATGTCGAAAACCATCTCCATATCCTGATTGACTGCCGGACGGTCATGGGCTCCCACACGGGCGATAAAAGTATGTTTTCCGGTATTTAAATACAGGTAAACTTCCGAACCCATAGGCTCAACTACTTCACAATTTACCCGTACAATATTTTCCTGCGGAGCTTCGGAAACGAAAAGTTTATCGTAAATATCTTCGGAGCGAATTCCTAAAAATAACTCTTTACCAACATAAGAAGCTATTTTTTTATACATATCTTCTACTAACCTTACACAAATTTTTCCTTCATCAAAATAATAGCGGCCTTCTTTTTTAATAATTTTACCTGCCATAAAATTCATCGGAGGAGAACCGATAAACCCGGCAACAAATTTATTCTTAGGTTTTTCATAGATTGTAATCGGGTCCTCTACCTGCTGAATAATACCATTACGCATTACCGCAATCCGGTCTCCCAAAGTCAAGGCTTCTACCTGGTCATGCGTAACATAAATAATCGTAGTTTGCAGGCGGATATGCAGTTTATGTATTTCAGTACGCATCTGTACCCGCAATTTTGCATCAAGATTACTTAAAGGTTCGTCAAATAAAAATACCAAAGGTTTACGTACAATAGCCCTTCCTACTGCAACACGCTGTTTTTCTCCTCCTGAGAGCTCTTTAGGCTTACGGCAAAGCAGGTGCTTGATACTTAAGATTTCTGCTGCCTCATTAACTCTTTGTGTTATTTCATGTTTGGGGTAATGCCGAAGTTTAAGGCCAAAAGCCATATTTTCAAAAACTGTCATGTGGGGATATAAGGCGTAATTTTGAAAAACCATAGCGATATCGCGGTCTTTGGCAGGGATATCGTTGACTTTTTTATCGCCTATATAAATATCACCTTCGGTTATCTCCTCTAACCCGGCAATCATTCTTAAAGTAGTAGATTTACCGCAACCGGAAGGGCCTACTAAAACCATAAATTCGCGGTTTTCTATACCGAGATTGATCTTGTTAACGACTTTATTACCATTAGGATAAGTTTTAGAGAGGTTTTTTAAATCAACCTGGGCCATATTTATTATCTATTTCAGGGACACTTCTTGACAGGTAAACTACTTGTTAAGAAGTGTCCCTATGTTTACGAGAAGTAATCAAGTAAATTACTTAAAGTCTGACGCATATTTTTACGGTGCACAATCATATCTATAAGCCCGTGTTCCAGCAAGAATTCCGAACGCTGAAAACCAGGTGGTAATTTCTGGCGTATAGTTGACTCAATTACCCTTGGTCCGGTAAACCCGATAAGGGCTTTTGGCTCAGCAATAATCACATCTCCTATCCCGGCAAAAGAAGCCATTACTCCTGCCATAGTGGGATTTGTAAGCACCGAAATAAAAGGAAGATTTTCTTTATGCAAATACGAAAGCGCAGCACAAGTCTTTGCCATCTGCATAAGGCTATACATCCCCTCATACATGCGCGCCCCTCCTCCGGAACCGGAAACAATAACTACCGGAAGATGTTTTTTAATTGCTGTTTCTATCAACCGGGTAATTTTTTCACCTACAACTGACCCCATTGATCCCATAATAAAACGTGAATCTGTAACGCCTAAAGTTAATGGGTTTTTATCAATCAGGCACTCTCCGGTGATGATTGCGTCTTTTAATCCGGTAGCCTGCTGGTCCTGCGCCAACTTCTCGGCATAGGTCTTAGGGCCCTTAAACTCAAGAGGATCAACGGAAGACATCTCTTTATCATATTCCTGAAAACTATCTTTATCTGCAAGAAAATTTATTCGTTCATGCGCATTCAAGGTAAAGTGATAATCGCATTTAGGGCAGACTTTGAATTCTTCATCCAAATTTTTATTATACAGGATAGCAGAGCAACTTTCGCACTTAGTCCAAAGGCCGTCAGGGATCTCCCTCTTCTTCAGGCGCACAATAGTGTATTTTGGTTTTCCAAAAAGTGCCAAAGTTTAACCTCTATGTTTATTTATTACCAGTCCCGAAAGGACTTTGGGATAAAAATAAGTAGATTTTGGCGGCATCTTCTCTCCTGCCGTGGCTACTTCCATAATCTGCTTCACTTTAACCGGATTCAGTAAAAAAGCCAGATAATGCTGATGTGTATCAACTTCTTTAAGCACTTCCTCGGCATCATGGCTATAGATCAAATGCTCTTTATCAGCAGTGCTGATATCCATGATCCGGTCAAAAACAAGGCTGTTTAAAATCGCAACATCAAGCTTACGGTAAACAGGAGGTTTATCTGACATAAATTTATCAAGCAGTTTTATATTTTTAAGGCGGAGAAGCCATAACCTTTTCTGGGTAGACATGCCTAAAACATGCTCTGCATTACCAGCTTTCTCAAGTAGGAAGAAAAACTTCTCTTTATCCCTGACTTCTTCCACATCAAAATAATTTTTAAGTTTAGCAAGCAGCGCATCAAGGTCAATCGGATCATTAAGTTTCAGTAAGCGGTGAATCGGAAAAACACTAAGATTACGTGGCTCGGTATTTGTAAAATAAGACATGAGGAAATTACAATCTTCATTACCAGTAAGGCCGTTATATTTCTTGCGTATCTGCTCACGATAAATACAAGCTACCTCATAGCGATGATGCCCATCGGCAATAAAAAAATTTTCACCTTTCATATCTTGAGTGATCTTTGCCAAAAGCTCCGGTTCATCTATGCGCCAAAGCGCATGTTTAACTAATTCGTCATCGGTCAACTCAAAGAGTAGCGGAAGATTACGCAGGTATTTTTGGCTGATCAGGCTGATAATGCGCTTACGATCGGGAAATAGTGCAAATATAGGGCTTAAGTTTGCTGCGGTGGCATTTATAAGTTTAAGCCGGTCCTCTTTAGGCTCAAGCCGGGTATGCTCATGCCCAAAAACACAGGAATCCTTATCTTCAATCTTAAGTAATCCTATAAGGCCATCGCGAGATTTAGACTCTCCTCTTACTTTATAAACCTGACGATAAAAATAAAGCGCTTCTTTTTTTTCGTTTATCAAGATATGTTTGCTGATCCAATCTTCAAGAAGTTTGGCTGATCGCTCGTACTTATCTTCTCCTGCAATATCTTTACCCAGAATCAAACGGATAAAATTATACGGAGAAAGTTCATGAAAATAATCCTGGCGTTTAGGAGAAATCACATCATACGGCGGGCAGACAACTTTAGAAATATCTTCTACTTTTTCCTGATTATAAATGAAACCGTTAAAAGCTTTAATTGTGGTCATCGATAAATTATGCTCCCTAAAACAGTGCCTAACCCGTCAATTAAGACATCTTTTATATCCATACACCTGCCGGGAACAAAATATTGATGTATCTCATCAGTCAGGCCGTAGAAAATCCCAAAAACTATTATCCAAAAATATAAACGGCTGGCTTTAACATTCGGTATGCTTATTTTGAGCGCACGCGCAAAAAGGATAGCCAGTATGGTATATATAATAAAGTGCCCGGCAATATCTTGCAAGGGAAATATTGGCGGGATAGTTGAACCCGGCAAAGAAGAAACTAGAAAAATAACCATCATCCAACCAATAACCGCAATCCAACGCAGGATCTTCATTAATTATTTATGATTACAACCAGAGCAGCCTTCTTTGGCTTTAGGGCATGCCGGCGGGGCAGATTTCTTATAGTCAGTAGCATAAAATCCGCTTCCTTTAAAAATTATACCTGCTCCGGAACCGATAAGGCGCCTTACTTTTTTACCGCACTTGGGGCATTTTTTTAGCAGAGGTTCATCAAGCCTCTGAAAAGCTTCAAAACGATGTTTACATTGGGTGCATTCGTAATCGTAATTTGGCATTTTGTCTCCTATTTGAAAGCTTTCTTTATCTTATCTCCAAAACTTTCTCTATCGTCTATTTTTTCCCCGGAAGCAACAGCGAACTCTTCCATAAGCCGGCGCTGCTGGGCATTAAGGTTTCTTGGGATCTCAACATTTACCCGCACCAGTTCATCACCAGGCAGGCGAGTGTGTACATCAGGTATTCCTTTATCTTTCAGACGAAAAACCTTACCGCTCTGGGTGCCGACAGGGATTTTCATCTCTACTTTTCCATCTAAAGTCGGAACTTCTACCTCTCCTCCTAAAACTGCTTTTGCCATACTAATTGTTACCTGGACAACCAGATCATTCTCATGACGCTCGAAAACTGAATTCGGCCTTACCTCAATGATTACAAACAAATCTCCGCGGCTGGCGGTTCCGGCTTCTCCTTCTCCGCGTAAACGCAGTTGTGAACCCGTATCAACTCCGGCAGGAATCTTAACTTTTATTTTGCTGGTAAGTTTAACTCTACCCTGGCCGGAACAATTCGGACAAGGAGATTGAATCATACTACCTTCTCCTCCACAACGCGGGCAGGTTTGCGCAAGCTGAAAAAAACCGCTTGAAACTACTACTCTGCCTTGCCCTTTACATTGCGGACAAGTTGCCTTTTTTGTCCCTGGTTTAGACCCGCTTCCAGAACAAGTAGAACACGTTTCATGACGAGGGATAGTAACTGTTTTTTCTATCCCGCTTGCTACTTCTTCCAGGCTAACATCTACGGTAATCTGCAGATCCCGGCCGCGCTGCCTGCCTCGTCCGGAAGAAGAACGCTTTCCGCCAGAAACATCAAACCCCATATCCCCGAATATCTGCTCAAATATCCCGCCTCCAAATCCATAATCAGACATCCCTTCAAAGATGCTTCCAAAATCAGCGCCTTTAAAAATATCCTCGGAATCATACCTCTGATCAATCCCTGCATGGCCATATTGATCATAGAGAGCTCTTTTTTGCGCATCAGAAAGCACAGCATAGGATTCAGAAACTTCTTTAAACTTTTCTTCGGCTTCTTTTTTTTGTTCATGAGGTACGCGATCCGGATGATAACGCAAAGCCATCTCACGGTAAGCCTTTTTTATCTCATCAAGGCTTGCGCTTTTTTTAGTACCCAAAATTTCGTAATAATCTTTCTTTGTACTCATTAATTATTTCTTTTCATTTTCTTCTTTAAACTCCGCGTCAATTATATCTTCTTCTTTTCCTTTTTCTTTTTTAGGTGCCTCTTCCGCGCCTGCTTGCTCCGGGCCCTGGCCTTCTTGAGGTTGAGCTCCCTGTTTTTTACTAGCTGCCTGTTTATACATCTCTTCGGCTAACTTATGAGAAACCTTGGTAATATCTTCTGTTAAACTCTTAATCCGTGAAACATTTTTATCTTTAATAGCAGCTTTTAGGTCATTAAGCTTTGCTTCGATATCTCCGCGTTCTGCCTGGCTGATTTTATCTCCATAATCTTTAAGCGATTTTTCAGTCATATAAACAAACTGATCCGCCTGATTAACTGCTTCAACTTCATCTTTACGCTTAACATCTTCAGCAGCAAATTTCTCCGCATTCTGCACCATCTGATCGATCTCTTCCTTAGAAAGTTTCTTAGGAGCAGTGATCCGGATAGATTGCTCTTTTCCTGTGCCTAAATCTTTAGCTGAAACATGCACGATCCCGTTTGCGTCGATATCAAAACCCACTTCAACCTGCGGCACGCCGCGTTGAGCAGGCGGGATACCCACCAAGTCAAAACGCCCTAACTCCACATTATCATCAGCCATCTTACGCTCACCCTGCAATACCCTGATAGTTACTGCGGTTTGATTATCCGCGGCAGTGGAAAATACTTGGCTCTTTTTAGTAGGAATAGTAGTGTTACGATCGATGAGCTTTGTAGAAATTCCGCCTAATGTCTCAATCCCCAAAGAAAGCGGAGTGACATCAAGAAGCAGGACATCTTTTACATCGCCTTTGATAATAGCTGCCTGAACCGCTGCGCCCAAGGCAACGCACTCCATCGGATCAATGCCACGCTCAATTTTTTTGCCGAAATAATCTTCCACAAACTTCTGCACAATCGGCATACGAGTCGGGCCGCCTACCATAATAATCTTATCAATCCCCTTATCGCCGAATTCAGCTCCTTCTTTTTCAAAAGCAGCTTTTGCATCACGCAAAGCCTGCTCTAAAGGATGGCGGCAACGATCTACAATCGGCCCGATCAAATCTTCAAGTTTAGCACGATTAATCGACATAGTCAGATGTTTTGGCCCGCTTGCATCTGCGGTAATAAAAGGCAGATTAATGTCCGTAGAAAGCGTGCTTGAAAGCTCAACTTTTGCTTTCTCTGCTGCTTCACGCAAACGCTGAAATGCCATCTTATCATTCTTTAAATCAATCCCGCTTTCTTTCTTAAACTCTTTGATGATATGGTCGATCAAAACATTATCCATATCTGTGCCACCAAGCTGAGTGTCCCCGCTTGTAGCCATAACTTTAAATCCGCCTTCTTTCCACATTTCCATAATCGTAACATCAAGCGTACCACCGCCAAAATCAAAAACCAAAATCTTTAATTCTTTGCCGGCTTTCTCTAAACCATAAGCTAAGCAGGCTGCGGTCGGCTCATTGATAATACGTAAAACTTTTAACCCCGCAATCTCTCCTGCATCTTTAGTGGCTGTGCGCTGATTATCGTCAAAATAAGCAGGGCAGGTAATTACTACCTCTTCAACCTTATCTCCTAAATATGCTTCTGCATCCTGTTTGATCTTTTGCAGGATAAACGCAGAAACCTGCTGTGGAGTATACTCTTTACCGTAGACTTTAAACTTATGGTCAGAACCCATTTTACGCTTGGCAGCATAAATTGTCCCTTCCGGATTAATCGCTGCCTGCCTTCTTGCCGGCTCGCCGACTAATTTCTGGTCATCTTTTGTAAAAGCTACAAAAGAAGGAAACGCTTTTCCGGAAGCAACACCTGCTCCTTCTGCTGAAGGAATAATTACCGGCCTTCCGCCTTCCATTACTGCTGCTGCTGAGTTTGAAGTCCCTAAGTCAATTCCGATTACTTTAGCCATTTGAAACCTCCTTAATTTGCACTAATTTACTTGTCAGCAAATTATCCCGAAGCCTGCGAAGTAAATATTGGAACCGTCCGCCGAAGGCGAGACTGGCGACAAAATTTACGAGCGCTTAGGCAAGGGACATCCCTATATCTAATTACCCTTTTTACTAACTTTTACTTTCGCCGTCCTAATGACCCTGTCATTAAGCAGATAACCTTTTTGCATCTCTTCAAGCACTGTATGCTCCGGTAATTCAGCATTTTCTACCTGCATCAAAGCCTCGTGGAAATGCGGATCAAAAATTTTTCCCTGCGCCTCAATCGGCTGAATCCCGTTATTTTTAAGTAAATCATAAAGATGCGCCAGAATCATCTCCACGCCTTTTAAAAAAGCCGCTGTATCCTGGTGCTTTTCCTCTGATAGGTTTACTGCGCGCTCCAGGTCATCCAGTATATTTAAAAGCTCAACCAAGATCTTTTCATTTGCGTATTTTAAAAATTCCTGCCTATCGCGCTCAAAACGTTTACGAATATTTTCAAATTCTGCCTGCTGGCGCAATAACCTATCCCAATATTCCTGAGCTTTGCCAGCATCTTCTTTTAGTTTCAGGTATTCTTCTTCTTTAAGGGTAACGGTTTTTTCTTCTTTACCGTTTCCCGCTACCCGTTTCCCGCTACCCGTTTCCCGTTCCCCGTTACCCTTATTATCTTTTTCTTCCATTTATAAATCCTCCAAGGCATCAGTCAAAGCCTGGGAAACATACTCAAGCGTAGGAATGATATGTTGATATTCCATACGCGCCGGCCCTAATACCGCGAGTTTTCCTCCGGGTTTACGTTTAGGAGCATAACTTGAAATTACCAAAGCGCATCCTTCCATACCTTCACAGCCAAGTTCCTGGCCGATAAAAATCTTTATTTTGGCGCCTTCCTGGCGATTGATCAAATCAAGCAGTTCCTGCCGGCTCTCAAGTGTTTTAATAATCCGCCTAAGTTTTGTTACATCCTGAAATTCCGGCTGCTCTAATATAAGGCTAATCCCATTATAAAAAATTTTGCCCTGCTTCTCTAAAGAAGAAACTATGGAAGCATAATGCGTAACATCAGAGATTACTTCGGAAGTTTGCTCAAGAATTTCTTCTAAGTTGTTACGCGCATGTTGCTTGTGGTATTTATCGTTGATTCTGCTGCGTTCCTCTTCAATTAATTCCATCTGCTCAACCAGGAAATCTACATAATAGCGGTACCCTTTATATGTAGGAATTCTACCTGCGGAAGTATGCGGCCGCACAACATATCCTTCATTCTCCAGTTCAGAGAAAATATTACGGATAGTGGCAGAACTTAAGCCAAACTCCCGGGAAATATCTTCTGAAGCCACCGGCTCTGCTTCCTTAATATAGTGGTTAATTACCGTGGCTAAAACTGCCTTTTTCCTGATTTCAAAATCTACCATCTTGCCCATAAATTTGCCTTCGTTTACTTATTCGCAAATTAGCACTCTCACCAGCCAAATGCTAAAGGGTAATTTTAACACAAAAGTCGTTTTTGTCAAATAATACGTTTATTCTTTAATCTCTAACAAAATTTTTACTCCGTAAATATTTACATGCATATCTTTCATCAGATACTGCACGTATTCAATGCGTTTAACGTCTTTAAGAGAATAGAGCCTGCTTTTCTTCCCAACTCTTTTAGGCCGGACAATCCCTAACTTATCAAGCTTATGCAATGTCCAAACCGGTACTCCTAAAAGATTACTTACTACGCTGATTACATAAACCGGTTCATCCGGGCTTATGTGAATATCTATAAGAGGCATATCTTATCCCTCAGTTGGCTAAAGTGTAACATAATATAATTAATTTGTCAAGCTATTCTAACTAAAAAAATTAGATATTCTAACTGATTATAGTTAATCCTTTGTTTTCCAATAACTTATGTGCTAAATTCTTGGGTAATTTTCCTTTAATTTTAACCCCTTTATTTAAATATTCTATCTCCTCAACCTTACCTTGACGGTAAAATAGATCTACCAGATCCATTCTTCCATGCTCAAGCAGAACCTCAAACTCCATCATTCTATCTTTAAACTGCTCCTGGACTAAAATCAATAACTGCTCTAAATTCTGCTTTAAAGTAGCACTTATAAGCACCGGATTAGTAAAATCCCGCTCTAATTGTTTAAGCCAAGTTGTATCCTCAAGGCGGTCAACCTTATTTAAAACGCTGATGCGCGGTTTTTTATCCACTCCTAATTCTATTAAAACTTTCTCCACTGCCTGGGCATGCTCATAAAGCCGCTGGTGACTGATATCAAGCACATGGATAAGTAAGTCTGCATCTAGGACTTCCTCTAATGTTGCTTTAAAAGCTTCTATGAGATGGTGCGGCAAATTATGCAAAAATCCTACGGTATCAGAGACAATCACCTGTTCTCCGTTCGGAAGTTTTAGGCTTTTTGTTAAAGGGTCCAATGTGGTAAATAAACTATCTGCTACAACTTGTCCAGCATTAGTAAGGCTATTAAGCAAAGTTGATTTTCCGGCGTTGGTGTAACCGACTAATGCCACAGTAGGGACCCCCATCTCTTTTCTTTTTTTTCGGGTAATTGCGCGATGCATAACTACCTGCTTAAGGTCGGCTTTTAATTTTTCAATCCTCTCTCTGATGCGCCTACGGTCAATCTCAAGTTTTTTCTCACCCGGGCCGCGAGTTCCTATTCCGCCGCCAAGACGCGAGAGCATTACGCCCTTACCAACTAACCGTGGCAAGAGATACCCAAGCTGGGCTAACTCAACCTGCAATTTCCCTTCCTGCGTATGGGCATGTCGAGCAAAAATATCCAGGATCAGCTGGGTGCGATCAATGGTTTTTTTACCAATCAGATCTTCTAAATTACGTTGTTGAGTGCCGGATAAATCACAACTAAAAACTACAGTATCTACTTCTTCTTCAGAAGCGACTGCGGCAATCTCTTCAACTTTTCCTTTGCCAATAAAGAAATTAGGAGTAACCTTCTCTATCTTACAAATAATATCGCTTGTTACTTCTGCAGCGCATGCCTTAACTAATTCTTTGGTTTCCGCTGCAACATCCTCAAGCGGCCAAAAATCATCTTCCCCGTGTAAACGCACAATTACAACTAAGACTTTTTCCATTTTAATAAATGAATGATTTGGTTGGCTATCTGGCTAGGTTTATCATCAAGTAAAATCTCTACCCACTCTATGCGTTTATCTTTGCGAAACCAGGTCAGCTGGCGTTTTGCATAGAGGCAGCTATTATGTTTAATCATCTCTTTTGCCCTTACTAAATCATAATCCCCGCGCAGATATCCGTCAAGCTCTCTTAAACCGATTGCCATTGCGGCGGTTTTACTTAATTTCTTCTTTAGTAATTTTTTTGCTTCAGCTACAGCGGCTTGCTTAAACATCCGCTCAACCCGCTCCTGTATCCGCTGGTAAAGCTTTGCGCGCTCCATATCAAGGCAAAAAATCCTGATTTCATATTTATCGCCTAAACCTTTACGCTGTTTTTGCCACCATGAGATTGGTTTTCCGGTCAATTTAAATACTTCAAGCGCGCGGATAATCCTGCGGGCGTCATTAGGATGAATTTTTAAAGCTGCATCCGGATCAACCTGTTTTAGGCGCTCATATAATGCAGGGCTTCCTTTTTTTTCTGCAACTTTATAAAGCTTATTTCTAAAATCTTCATCCTGTGCGCTTACCTCGAAAATTCCGTCAATAAGCACAGACATATAAAGCCCTGTCCCGCCGACAAAAAGCGGAAGTTTTTTACGTTTAATAAGTGCGGTAATTTTTTTAAGAGCGGTTTTGCGAAAAGTTAAAACATCGTATTCAAGGGTAGGTGAAACTACTCCCAGAAGATGATGCGGGATTTTTTTTAAATCTGTTTTTTTTGGCTTTGCAGAAAGGATATCTAAACCCTTATAAACTTGCATTGAATCACAAGAAATAATCTCAGCATTTAATTTTTTAGCGATAATTAACGCTACAGAGGATTTTCCTACTGCGGTAGGTCCGACTAAAAATACAATTAAAGGCTTAGGCATGAAATATCTTTAAGGAAAAATTTTTGTAGGGTATCCTTCTGAAGAAAGCTTTTCTTTATTCTCTATAGCTTGGGTGCGATCCTTATATTTTCCTATGCGCACGCGATAACTTACCTTACTGCCTGAAGTAAGCTCCTCAACATAGGCATCGTAACCTTTAAGCGCCAATTTATCTTTTAGGCGCTGGGCATTGGTTTGGCTTGAAAATGCGCCTACCTGCACAGTGTAAAATATATCATTAGAGAGTAAAAGTTCCTGATTATCTAACTGCTTAAGCGTTTCAGGATATTCTTTTGCCAGCTTTCCCTTATACTCCTGGGCTTTTTGGGTATTTCCGCTTTTAACAGAAAGCTCAGCAATTCTTTTATAGATCAGCGGGGTAAAATCTTTTTTTGTTCCGGCCCCTGAAAGTAATCTTTCATAACGCCGCATTGCTTCATTAAAATCCGCGCGCAAAAAATATGTATCAGCAAGCCCAAGTTCTGCTTCAAATTTATAAACGCTTTTTGGGTATTCATTAATAATGATTTCAAAAATATCAGAGGCGCGCAGATAATTTCCGTCTTTGAGGTAACTTAAACCAAGAAAATAATATAGCTCGTCAAGCCCCTCATCATTATGCGATTCGGAAAGTAACCGCTCACCCTCTTTAATTGCCAGGGTATAATCGCCTTTCAGGAAATTATTTTTAAGTTCGTCTAGATTTGCAGAATAAGCTGGAGTAAACGAAAATAAAATCATCAAGATTAAATACGAAATTCGAATATCGAAATTCGTAAAAATTCTAAATTCGAATTTCGAATTTATTTCGGATTTCGGATTTCGTGCTTCGGATTTAGATTTATAGTTTCTCATTTTTTCTTTTTGATATTCTTTTCTGCAATTCAAGTACCTTAGCATGTCTCTCTTCCTTCACCTGTTTGCCGACATCGTCCGGATATAACTCTGCTGCCTTTGTATGCGGCCGCGGTGAATATTTAAAAATAAACGCAGAATCAAACTCGATATCTTTAACTAAATCATAAGTTTCCTGAAACTCTGCGTCAGTTTCACCGGGAAAACCTACGATAATATCCGTTGAGAGCTGGCCGCCTTTTACTATTTTACGGTAATCCGCGGCTAAATCCAGATAATATTTTTTTGTGTAACCACGATGCATTAATTTAAGGATCCGGTCAGAACCTGCCTGCACCGGAAGATGCAAATATTTTTTCAACTTTTCTAATGATGCCATCTGTTTAAAAAATTCTGTTGAAGCGTCTTTAGGATGCGAGGTCACAAAAGTAAATTCTTTTAAGCCGCTTATCATATTGACTCTTTTTAGTAATTTAATAAAATCTACTCTATCCGTCATTGCGAGCGCTTTTTGCGAAGCAATCCCAGATTGAACAATAGGGACTGTCCCCGCTTTTTGGGGACTGTCCCTATCTTCTGAAATATAAGCATTTACATTTTGACCTAGTAATGTTATTTTTTTAATTCCTCTATTTACCGCCTCTTCAATTTCTTTCAAAATATCCTGGTAATTCCGATGGCGCAACTGTCCGCGCACATAAGGCACCACGCAATATGAGCAGTAATTAGAACATCCTTCGGAGATCACCACATAAGCATGCTCTTTATCCTCATAAAATCCGCTATGATAAATCTCCTCCGGCCGCACTTCTCCATCCGTTTCCCATATCTTGTGCAAAAATAGGGACTGTCCACGCTTTTTGCCCACAGGGGCAGGCCGCCCTCTCCACCCAGGGCGGGCCTTGGGGACTGTCCCTATTTTTGCTAAAATCTCTACTATCTTTTCAATATCCGTCGGCCCGACCACAAAATCCACATCCGGCGCGCGTTTAAAAATCTCTTCCTTATAACTCTGCGCCATACATCCAACTATTCCAATGATAGGTAAAAAAGGGGACTGTCCCCTTTTTTTGGGGACTGTCCCCTTTTTTACTATACTACCAATACAACTCCAAACTTTTTCCTCGGCATGTTGACGGACAGAGCAAGTGTTAAAGATTACGATGTCCGCTTCTTTTATATTATCCGTTAGCCGATATCCGTTAGTTGTTAGTAGACCGACGATAACTTCGGAATCACGAACGTTCATTTGACATCCAAATGTTTTGATAAAAAATTTTAAATGTTTTGATATTAGCTTATCCATAAGTTAGTAATTATAACACAATGCAGGATATTTAGGGAGCAAAAGGATATTGAAAAGGGACTGTCCCTAAGTTTTATATTCAGCAGCGGGTCCTGTCCTGGCTACTTCTTCCGGGGACGCTTGTTTTGCCCCGGCGTGGCAAAATTGCGTCCTGTAATTTTTTAGCATGACGCACCCCCTACAGAGTAGATTAATGGGCTGCGCTCGGGGAAACCCCTCGCTCCCCGCCACAGAAAATTAAAGCGGGTCCATGCCCGCTTCGGGGTCTCCCACGCCCCGTCAGAAACAGCCAAGCCACCCGCTACTAAATTATAAGGATATCACAATTTGTGATATCGTAGGGTCCCTATACACGCCGGCAAGGAGAAATTTTTAAAATATGGAATTGTTTTGGAAGTTAAAGATTACGGTGGGTTAGGAAACGCGTCTTGTTACTTGTTGTTACTTACAATGCAAGATATTTAGGAACAAAAAGGGACTATCCCTAAGCTTTATAAAAAGGGGCCTGGCTCTTTTTGAAAAAAAGTGCCTGGCCCCTTTTTGAATCTTCTAGGGTAAAAAGGTACACTTTCCAGCTTACAACACAGTTTACCGATTGGGTTGGAAAGCGTCTGGGTTCCACCGGATTCCCTGATACGGGCGGATCTGCCTTTTTAAAATCGGAAGATTTTTTTACGTCTTCAAGCAAGTTAAGCCAGACATTAAGGTCTTCAATGATTAATTTGCGTTCAGAATCAATCTGACCATAAATCTTCGATCCGGTAAATCCCGCATCCCATCGCTTGCAGAAATCATGCCCAGCAGGAAAATAACTTCTAAGAACGGCGACACCTTCATCCTTAAAATTATCTCGTCTTTTGGAGAATGTATTGTCATCGATCGCAGACACAGCCTTGCCAAAGGTAGCTTCTAGCAATACCTTAAATTTTTCAATTTTTGTAATCAGCTCATCGATTGAGTTCATTATTTTCCGATGTTATTTCTTTTATTTATTACGACAACCCCTTTAATAGCTTTTCCTTTGTATCAAGCACTGATTTTTTCATATCAGACATATCTTTTCCGGCATCCTCAAGAGGCTTAACAAGAAACTCTATAACAAATCCTGTAAACTCATCAGTCATGCTTTTCAGAGTTTCTATAATTTCAGCTTCGTTTAAGAATTGCTTGAAACTATTGGCCATTTGCGCCAAGACCATGACCATTGATAGCAGAACAAAAAGATGCGAAAAAATAGCTTCCTTTGTTTTCGGAGTACCGCCAATAGATACTGAAAACTGACGATGCCCTTTAGGGGACAGCTTAATAGCCATCCGACACCTTGTTCTTAGCATTTCGAAAGACGGATGCGATCCTGAACCCGACAGTAAAGAATAGATTTTGTCAAAAACTTCATCTTTCCCCAGCTTCTCTCTGACTTTAGAGGGCTTTAGATCCTTCCATATCTCTTTTGATGGTTTATCACTTGTCCACAAATCTGCCCATTTCGGCTCTTTGTTAAATAACTCAACGAGATCAATGCACTCTTGAATAGTCCTTATATGAGAAAAGGACTGGCCAGCATATGAACGCTGGCTCAAGTGAAAAGCTACCAAAAGCTCATCGATGCAAACACCTATCAGGGTAAGCTTGCAGAACATGGCAGGGCCGTTAAGCGTGTTATCGGTTATGTCTTGATAAAAATCCATGATGATTTGAAGATTTTTTGCAAACAGCTCTCTGGTTTTATTGTATATCGCATGCACTTTAGCGGTATCCACCGAGGATTCCAAAACCTTAATATAGCCGTCTGCATATAACCGCTTACCTTTAGATCCGCGAGATAATCGCTTAATTTTTCTCTTTTCAATCGTATCTGGCATTGCTTCCAGCTGTTCTTCGACCATTGCCGTTAATTGCTCCTGAAGATCATCCGTAACCTTCTGAGCTTCCGGCTCCAAGTGATCATAATTCGACAAACAATACATGAGATGCTCTACCATAACTTTCCACTGAACAAGGCTGTCTTTAGGATTCCCGGACGCCTTGAATGAATCAACAAGCCGCGTCCCTAAATCCTGAAGAGTAATTTTTCTATTTTGATTTGTGTTCATACCTTGCCGTTCAACTACAGCCATCAATAATACTCACGAATATACCCATACGCCCGGTCGAAGAGATCTTGGTCAGTGTATAAGTTATATTTAAGAAGCGTCTTTCGCAGGGCTTTTTTGACTTCACGTTCACCGGCGGCGGTAGACTGCCACCCGGGGAAACGCACTACCTTAACGATTTCATCGATATCATTGACGATGCGCTCAACAATCGCGGGCGTCTGGTCTGTGCGTACTTGCAGGAATAGTTCTGTAAGGGCTGACTTAGCACCCTTGCGCTCTTCCTGTGTTTCTTCGTCTTTCTCGGCCTGAACGACCTCCTTGGCCAACTCAATCAAATGCTTAAGGAAATCCACGCTATTGATCAGCCCGCGCTCAACCTTATCGCGCAATTCTTCAAGTCTCTGACCAAGCTCTTCGAACTTTGGATTACCTTTATGCTTCCGCAAACGATTGACAATCTCGATTTCAATCAGCTTGGTTTTCTTAGTATCTTTGTTCTTCATTAAATCCTCGACCACATCCGCATCAAGGATAATCTTCTCCAAATCATCGCTAATCTTTTCAACATGGATATGCTCATGAATGAGTTTCATGGTCTGAGCACCTAATGCATGCCATAAAAGACGACCAGTATCGCTGGACGACGGCTTCACTGATTCATAGACCTTCGTTAGCCATCGATAATCCTTCTCATAAACATTAAGAATGGCATCGGGCGACAACGCTTCCCAAAGAAGCGACAAATAACTGTAATCATTCGCAAAAGCATCCCGCTTTGTATTCGTAT
>ERZ1292633.390-Hain-H41-02um-R1-390-length-53534-cov-6_pt1 | contig 41736 bp, 16 predicted proteins | sample MGYA00564406_ERZ1292633 | MGnify/ENA primary metagenome ERZ1292633 (study PRJEB36523, sample SAMEA6512639) | groundwater metagenome | collected 2019-01-08 | study: AquaDiva: Metagenomics assemblies of 32 groundwater samples | reverse complement strand
GTCGTCGTCGTCGGCTCCCCCGCGCGGGGCGCACGTCGCCGCCGACGGCTGGTGTGGCGGAGGGAAATGTCGTGCGATGGCACCTCGATCGGCGATATTGGGCGACCCCAGCGCTCGCTGGGACGGAGTCGCTGACACCCACGTTGGCGGGCTGTTCTGCCGCTGGCCCTGTGCGAGGCGCAGTAAGACGGCCTCTGGGACAAGCGGGAGGGCCCACCTCATCAAACTTACGACGCTGTGGGTCCATTGAATCACGTCGCGGCGCCCGACGATGACGGAGACGCCGCCCGCCGCGCTGGCCACACTACGGGGAGGCGCGGACTCGTCGCTCAGTGTCCGCCACTGGACCGCCGGGAGGGAGGGGCAAGAGAGACTCTTCAGCCGCTCGACGGCAGTCTTCACCACGGACGTGGCCAAGGGCGAGGGCGTCTGCTGTTGCTGTGGCGCGACGCAGTTGGCACGCGAGGTCGTCGCTTCCCTCGGCAGATACGCGAGTGCAGCGGCGTGATCCTCGAGCGACATCCTGAGAAATTCTCGCGACAATCCTTCAAGCGTCGGGGCGTTCTCCACGTTGCGCCACAGGCCTTCGATCGTGGAGTTCGATAAGGTGGCGTGCGTCCCACGGGTGAGGAACATCAACGTGCTAGCCGTCGAGCCAGTCAGGGCCACGTGGGGGATGACGGCACGTGCGACCTCCAGGAGGGCTACCGCATCCGTGAGGGACGTGAATGCCTGGGTCGCGTGATATGTGCATTGGTGAAAAACGTGATCGAAGCCTCGCCCCACAAGAAAGGGCGTGTCGGCGAGCACCTTGCACCACTCGTCGAGCGAAGGGACGGCGCCGCCGGACCGCGTCGCCGCCACAAACGTCTGCGCCGTCGCCCCGCCGTGATGGTCCAGGACGGCGAGCAGCATCTCGTGCGACACCTCCCAAAGCGGCAGCACCGACGTCCCAGCCGTCGCACTCGCCGAGCAGCCGTGCTGACCAGATGCGATGCGATGACGGGCGAGATGGACAAATGCCTGTCCCACGAGCAGCGCCGCCGCGGGTAGGGCAAGGGCGGGGAGTGGCTTGGACGACGAATGGACCAGCGGCGTCTTCGACGAATGACCGTCGCCGCTGTCGCCCGACGCGCTGTGGAGCCGCTGCGCCGCTTGAGTCGAGGGCGTTACGCCCCCCATTGTGAGAATGTCTTGCAAATCTCTGGCGTAACTGGTGAGATCGAGCGCCACCACGTGGAAGTAGACCGACGTCTCCGTGCTGTGAATCGGGCGTGATGGTTCGGCGATTTCTCCGCAGATTCTTGGCAGCATAAAAAACCGCAGGTTGTGGACCGCGGTCACGATGTGCGCGGTGATCAGGGTGCGGCCCACGGGCGCGAAGGGCTGCGACGAGTGCATCGTGAACGGCAGCACCGCGCGGCTCAGGGAAGACAATGACGACGTTCCCGTTGAGCGATCGCCGCTGTTTGTGGTACTGGCGGCGCCACGTTGCGCAGCCGCACGCTTTTCGTTTTCGATGAGGGACTCCATGACCATCATGATGACGTGCGCCTGTGTGGAGGCCGCGGGCGACGACGGATAGAATGCCACGGGCTGGCAGGCCAATGGCACGACCAGGGCCTCCACCACACACCGCGCGAGCCACACGGGCGAGCCCACGTCCTCACCGGCGCACGTATCCGAGGGACGGGGCCAGCCCACGAAGGCGGCGATCGGGAACTGCATGCTGACAAGGACGCGGGAAAACGACAGGACCCGCTCACGAGCGTACGTCGACACAGCGGTTAACCGACTTGCAAAGGCGGTGCGCATCACCTCGGCAAGGCACGCCCGGACGCGAATCGCGAATGAGGCCTCATAGGCGGACAGATCGCTCGCCTGCCACGTTCCCCACCGCGCGGCGGCATCGGGCAGGAGGACCTTTGGCAAAGGCGGAATATTACCAAACCCGTACGTGTTCGACATGGCCTTCCACGCTTCTCGCGTGGAGCCTTGACCGGCGGAAGGCGACAGCGGCATGGGGGCGATGGCGCAAAGGGGCGGACCCGCGACCAGCGACAGGAGGTTGTCGACCGCATCGGCAATGCGCACCACGAGGAGCGACTGCTTCGTGGCATTCGCGGGACCAAACGCGGTGGTCGACGCGCCCGCGGTGACGGCGCACTGCGTCAACGCACCCACAACGGCGATGAGCGGAAGCGCACGTTTTCGCTCTTTCTTTAGACTGGGCCGCACGCCGTCCTCGGTGAGCTTTCGGGCGACGTCAAGCACGGCGCCGAGAAATGACGGCGAGACCACTGTGTTGTACTGCCCGGTGAGCGCCTCGCCGAGGGTTGCCAGCCCGAACATCAGCGTGTCGAAGGCATCCTGGATCAGCTGCGACCTGGGATTGAGCGCGACGAGGCCAAGCAGCTCGTTGGCTTTCGAGCCTGCGGCGTCGATAAGGCCTTCCGACGGCATTGACGCGGCTGACGATGATGACTGCGTGGACGCGGGGGATGGCGACGAGGGGTATGCCGCCGAAATGACACTGCGGGACGACGGCGTGCGGTTCACGTCGCCAGTGGCGGCGCTTGACCGTCGCTGAAGGGCGAGGACGAGCATCGCGACGACCCAGCGGCACTTCCAGTGCTCCCACGGCACCCGCTCGTCCGCGACGTTGACATCTCGCATGAGCGCGGCGGCGTTGGTCGCCGGGAGGTACGTGGCAGACCACAGCAGTGAAAGCCACGCGGGCGACGCGGTTCCCATGAGTCGGCGCGCCAACGTCGCGGCCAGCGTCCACGGCGGGACGATGGATCCCGCCCCCACGACGGCGGCTGCGAAGGCTGCCCAGCCTTGCGTCCGCAACGCGGCCACGCCGGAAGGTGCGGCTACCACTTCCGCGATGGATCGCCAGTGAGCCGCCCACTCTGGACGCAGGCCGACGGACGAGTTGTACGCTGTGGAAGCATAAAAGGTGTAGGCTGCCGTCGAAAGAATTGCGGCACCTGGGACACCGTAGACGAGCCTGGGGCGCGTCACGTCGTTAACGTTGGGCACCGATGCGGCAAGCCTCGCCGTCGCGATGCTCGGCGGTGTTGCCGCTGCGGTGGGCGTCGCGTTTCCTGGCGCCCCCCCAAAGATGGTGCCGATGCGGCGCAGCGTCTTGGATTCATCCGCCCAGGAGACCCCGATTCGGTGCAGCGTGCCCGTCGTCTGCTCAAGCTCTGCCACGATATTCACGCCGATGGCGTCGACGGTGGAGGCGACGCTGCTATGAAGGGACGTGATGACGTCGAGAAGCGACACGCTGCCGCCCGTCGACGCAGACGATCCCGCGCGGCGCTCCCGACTGGGCCCACCACCGGACACTGCTGCCTGACGCTTGACCGCAGCCAGGTGCAGCAAGTAGAGGGCGGCGCGGCGCACGAGTTGACTGACGTGTCCGATGCTCAGCAATCCCAACACTTCGATGATGTCGAGCACGTTGCGACACTCTTGCAAGAAAGCGAGCGAAGATGGTGACAGGGGCGTTACGGAAGCAGCCCCAAAGGTCGGCGCCGCGCTGCTCGAGGCCGACGAGAGATCGTTGCTGTTGCTGCTGGAATGTCGTGAGTGACCGCCGCCGGCGTGCGGCTGCGACGCCGCGACGACTTCGCTTCCGGGGTGATGAGCCCCAAAGTCCTCCGGCTGCATGATACTAACCGACTTGATCAACGCGTCGAGCGCAGTGAGAACGGTTTCCTGGTCGTCGAAACTGGTCAAGCACACATCTGCCAGCTTCGCGATGCATGCCAGTCGCCATCCACCCAACGCCTGGGCGCCGCCTTTGACGAGTGCCGGCAGAAGCCAGCAGTGCGCCACGCCAGCGACTTCGGCGCTCATGTGGCCAATGACTCGCGGTAGGCTGCTGATCATCGCAGCCGTCAAACAAGCCGCGAATGTGGCGCCTGTGGCTGGAGTCGCCGCAGTGAGAATGTGTGACACCGACTGCGCTTGTTCCGATGACTTCACCGGCGGGAGTGGGGCGGGCATTGCCTGGTGGAGGAAGGCGCCGCAGTGCAGCGCGAGGGACCAGATGTGCTGCAGGCAACGATCCTTGTCGGACAAGGATGAATTGTACACGGCCGCGACGCTTGAAAACGTGGCGGGCGCAGGAGCGCTAGGACGCGAGGATGAGGCGACCACGTTTCCTCCAATCGACACCAGCACGGCTGCTGCGTAACTGGCGCTGCCCCGCCCGATCCGCATGTGCTGAGGCCCGCCTTCCTCGCGCTCGCAGTAGGCTAGCACCCCCAGCAATCGCCGCGCAAGTTCGTCTCGGTTCGCGCGGAGCACCTGCACGAGGTGGGCAACTTGCAACGCGCGCGTTGAGTTGAGTCGGACGGTGTCCAGCACGACGTGGACGAGAGGCGGTTGACCGGCGAGGCTCGTCACTTGATGCTCGAGGCCCTCCAAGAGCGCTTCCGACAATGTTGCGTGTCGGAACGAACTGAACGGTGAGAAAAACCGCGGCCCGGCCGGATCGTCCGACGCTGGAGACGTGGCACCAAGCGTTCGATCGTAGCTCGTGAGGGCACTTCCCATCCACGTCCCAGAAAGCGATGACAGCCCGATGGCAGGCGCCGTGGTCGGGGGTCCCCAGAATGGCATTGGCGCGGCCGTCCGTCTGCGGCAGACGGCCGTGCCATCGCCATAGGCGGCCTCGACCGTGCTAGCCGGCGTGGCTTTGTCAAACGAGTCCACCGGCCCATCTCGATGGCGCGATGCGTGCCCTCCGCCGCTCTCCGTTGACGAAAGCGCCGCCGGATTCGCGCGGCGCGGCAATTCCACCGCGACGGTGGCTGACTGCGCCTGCCTGTGAGCGATGGGCATCAGCGCGCCGGGCTCTCGCGTCGAGGTCGTACCGGAGTCAGGCTGCGGGTCGATCATCGTAGCTGCTGATGCGAGCGCATACAGCGCGACGGCCGTGGCTTCGCTCGGGGTTTGCATCGGATCCGAAGGGAGCAGCTCCGCCGTGATGAATGCACCATCCTCGACGCGCGTCCGGAGGATCATGACGGCGACGTCGGCACAAATGGCCACAAACGGGAACGAGGCCGCGGTGAGCAGTTGCCTCTTCAGAGGCATGAAGAGTGCCCCGCGGAGCGCATTGAGGATAGCGGCCACGACGTCGTCGGGATCGTGGGGGGGAATCACCGTGGCGGGAGCGGGAGCCGACGGTGGAAGTCGCACCGGCACGGGACCGGACCGGAGCGGCGCCGCCGCAACGTCGCGCTTCATCGTGGACATCCTTTGAGGCGTTCGCACGGGCCCGGCGCACCAGTTGAAGTAGAACCCACTCACATGAAGCAAGCACGCGCCCCACAGACAGCGGAACTTCTTTTCGTCGGTCAAGAGAACCGTCACTAGGTTGAACACAATAGCAAATTGGTCCGCAAACGCGTCCTTGGTCACGCAACACAGCAGGACGGCCGCCATCGGCGCCGCGATCGTCAGGTACTTCCCCTTCGAGAGCCATGGCAACACGGTGTCCGTCAACAGCAACTGCGCCACGGCCGGCACGTTGGGGTAGATCTCGTGGTCCACGAAGCCACCGGCGGCGAGGGGGCTGAACAGCCGCAACGTGACGTCCACGAGCAGCTTCTTCACGTCCTTGCGACCCTTCGACAGAGCCGCAAGGCCAGGAAGGCAGGCACACATGGCGTCGACCTGCGCAACGCTTGGCGCGGCGCTTCCCAGCAACAACACGTAGCGCACGATCATCGGAATGCTGCGTGCGCCGGCGGCCGGGATGTCGTTGACCAGCCGGTGGAACCCCTCGGCGTACTTCGAAATAAGTGGGGCTTGCGACGGGGCGCTCGTTGATCCCATCGACGAGCCATACGCGGCGTCGTCGACTGGTCCTTCCGCGCGGCTGTGGTGTTGCTCAGCCTCGGGTATGGCACCGCTCAGGACGAAAAAAAGTGCGGCACAGTGCTCCAGCCGCGCGCGCCGCAAGGCCGGCTGCAAGGCCGCTTCGCTGGGGTGTGCATCCGGGCGGAGAACGACGCCTGACACGAAATCTTCTAGCGACGCCACGACGCTGGGCGCGGCGTAGTCCACAACGCGGTGATGCAGACGATGAAAGGCAGTTGCGGTGGACTCTTTCGGCTGCGGCAGCGCGGATAGCAAGGGGGCCTCGTAGCTCGCCCACTCGTCGACGCACAACAAGAGCCGCACGACACCGCGTAAGTACACCACGTCGACCAGCGCTTCGCGTCGGAAGATGAGCTGCTGCATCTGTGCTGCGTTTGCCGCGGTGCCGGAATTGACGGCCGCGAGTGCTGTTTGCCGCTCAGTCGACCAGATGACGATGAACTGAGAGGCGACTCTCCCCAACCGGCGAAAGGTTGCCGCCGTGGCACGCCCCTCTTGTTGCGCCGCGGAGTCATGGGTTGCGAGAGCCGAACATAGCGCTCGCTCGGCCGGATGCAGCAAGCCGTTGACGTGTTCCGCCAGCCAGGACGAACGCAGCGACGCCACGTTACTGCCGTTGGCATCTTCGAAGATTGAGGTGAAATCGTTTGTTTGCAGCACGGCGGCGAAGACCTTGGCGGCGGCTTGGGCGACGACTCGAGCCACCGACGCGTTTCCACGATCCTCCTCGTCCGCCACTTGGGACAATAACATGAGAGAAAGGAGGTGCAAATATGGGGGAAATAGGGGTCTGGTGAGCGAGGAGTGTACATTGCACAAAGGCCAAACGAGACTTGAGCTTGCGTCAAGTCATCTCCCTCCGACCGGATCAGTCTGCTTCACGAACCCACGAGCAGCTTCAGTTTGCCTTGCAGGGCCGCTAGCTGGCTACGCGAGGGCTCCGGCAGCTCTTCCAAATCGGCCTTCGACAGTGACAAAATGTGCTGCAGCTCGTCCTCCGACAAATCCTGAATGGCTTGCATTGTCGCAGCATCTCCGGAGGTGCTCGCTGCTGCCACCTCGGGTCTCTTATCTGAAAACGCCTCGGGTGGTAGCTGCGCCGGCAACACGCCGCCGTGCTGCAGAATGAGGACGATCGCGTGCCGCAGCTGAGGGTTGGCCTCCAGCAGCGCGAGGGCGTCGTCGGGTCGATCGATGGCCATCACGCGCAACTGCTCAACGGCTTCATACAAGGTGTTTTGCGGAATCGTCGCGAGCAACGCTTGCAGCGGATTCGAGGCAGGACACACGGCGGATGGAGTAAACTGCTGCCCCAAAGGCAGCCCCAGTTCGGCGGCCGCCGCCGCTTCCACTGGATTCGTGGTTTCAAACGTACGGTCGTCTCGCACGCGTTTGCTGCTTCGTTCGGCTAGCGCCACCCGTAGGCGCTGTCCGTTCATCTCGTAGCCATCGAACTTGGCGATTGCCGCCGCGCCGCCGGCGGCATCGGAAAAGTCACAGAAACCGTATTTAAAGTCACCATCAGGACCTCGCTTGGAGTCGACGAACCGAAACGCCAGCACTTGGCCGCATTGTTGAAACAGCGGTCTTATCTGCGCCTCAGTCGTGCTGCGTGGAATGTTCGAGATGTGGACGGTGCGCCCGTCGGATTGCATCCCGTCGCTAACAACAATTATCAAACGGGGGAAGGGCGCTCTAAAGCATGCGGAACGAGAGTAGCAGTGAGTCGTGTTCAAGGTGGCATTCCTGTTCCCCCCGCAGCGCGTGTGCTAATACGTGACTCCTGCTGGGCACAGCCGCGGTTCCTACGTGACTTTTCACCCGCAACAAAAATATGGGGACTCATCCGAGGAGTCACCGTGTACCACGTTCGACTAGAAAAAAAATCCCCATCCCTTGCCCCTGCCTGAATACGGAAATGCCATGTGATCGTTTCGTTACGTCTTGTTATGGGTAGGGAGTAGAGAGGTAGGGCCAACCAACCAGCGGAGACGGACTGGGGATTGGGGTCGCTGTGCGCGGTCTCATAGGTTCTGAATACCAGCAATCTTGTGCTTGTTGCGCCGGTGAACGTCGGACGCGGCCTTCGACCACGCGTCAAACTGCGCCCTCGCTTCCGCACCGAGAGAGGCAACAAAGGCCGCTTGCTCCGCCTCACTTCGCTTGATGAAGTCGCCGGTGAACAGCTCGACGAAGTCGTACGTGAAACCGAGCTCGTCCTCGTCGGTTTGACCTGCCCAGAGATCAGCCGACGGAGCAGCGGTGCGGGTTGCCTCCGGGACGCCAATGGCCGCTGCCACCTTGAACACTTCAGACTTGTGTAGGTCGGAAATGAGCTGCACGTCGACGACGCCGTCGCCTGCCTTGCAGAAGTAGGCCAGGTAGCCGTCCTCGTCTTGGTTGCCGGTTCCCATCACGATCGCCGGGGTGCCCTGGGTCGAGTAGAGCTGAGCGACGAAGTAGCCCACTGGCGTGCGCATGTACGACCGCAATTGACCACGCGCGAAGTCGTTGCCGGCGATGCCGGTGGCGCGTTCCACGATGCCTGCCAGTTGAGTGTGCAGCTCCGTCTGGTCGACGATGACTTCCTTGGCCCCGCACGAGGCAATGTTCTCGCGGCCTCGTTGCAACGCCCATGCGCTGGAGTGAATGGGCTGACAGACACCCACGTTATGCACAATCGGAGATCCGGGCATCTTGGCGGCCCGGGCGCACAGAGCCAGAATCACCGCTGAGTCGATGCCCCCCGACACGCTCGTCACGCACGTTTTCAGACCGAAGCGGGTCATGTAATCGTTAAGCTTCGCGCACTTTGCCTCGATCCACGCCTCTGGCTGGAAATTGCGGCGAGCACGGTACTCTTGAAGCTTGCCGCGAAGCTCGGCGTGCAGATCAGCAGGCATGGTCGAGTGAAAGGGAAAGGACCAACGAGCTAAGCCACGAGCACAAAGGCGTCAAGGAGTCAAATACAGCGTAAATTTGATGAGCACGTGTCACATCGCCCCTGTAGATTCAATTGTTTTGGTTCACCTGCTTCTTGGGTCATATGTCACCTTCAAACACAAGCGCGACTAGAGCGTAGAGGAAGGAAGCTTCGTGGGACCAGGCCCCCGACAGGGTAGGAAAGAGGGGAGGCGCATCTCGGGGAAGGGAGGAAGAGGTGAACAGGACAATGCCGTCGCGGGAGGACGCATCTAACGAGCGAGGGTGGGAAAGGAGGTAGGGCGGGGAGATCAGCCGCGGGAACCAGGCTCCCCCGAGTGGGTGGGAAAGAAGAGGGACAGATATGGGAGCGAGGGATTTGGTGGATCGTCGGGCCACCACCGGCCCCGCAGTCGCGAGCCCTTCTCAGGCGACCGACGAGGCAACTGATGGTCGACGTTCGCGAAAGAAAAAAAATAAAGAAAGGGAATCTGAAACAAAAAAGAAAGGCCCTCACAGACACTGCAAGGGCATCGCGAGACAACGCTCTTCCCGGAGAGATCGCCAGGCGAAACGGGTTACAGCTCCTCCATCGGGTTTCCACGCGTCGACGCGTTCGAGCGCACGGAGCGGGTGTCGTCGAACGGTAGTGGCGCGTTGCGGAAAGCCGCCCTCGTGGGATAAGCTCCACGCGAGGACGAGTCACCCCCTGCGGATGACTGAGCTCGGCCGAACGGCGCCGTGCGGTGGCTTTGGTAGGGCATTGGGTATCCCGGAGTCGTCGCCCTCGATGAGGCCGCCGCGCTATCCGCGTCGCTCCAAGCCGGAGCCTCGTCGAGCTCGCTGTCACCCCGTGGTGTTCGCGTGTCGTCCGGCACCTCATCCAAGCCGGACGGCTGCTGTCGCCGCGAGGCGTGGCTCCCTGCGTTGGTGCCGGCGTCGATGGAGTCGAAGCCGGCGGTGTCGGACTCGGCATCGGACCCGATATCATCGAAGCCGGACAGCTGTGTGCCGCTCCGGCTCTTGGCACCCCCTGCAGGGGTGAACGCGGGCGGCTCGTTGACGTCGGCGAAGCTTACGTCGCCCGCGTCACTATCGATTTCGTACTCTTCCAATGATCTCGGCGTTGTCGCGATGGACGAAAAGCCGTCGTTGCTCCGGGGCGTGTCGACCGACTTGAGTGCCGTTGGCGGCTGCTGCGCCGTGGGCGGCGCCGACGCACCCGCCCCTTTCAAGGACGACCGCTGCAAATCGTTGCTCGAGTCGCGCGCGACGCAGAAGTTGCGCATACACATCATCAAGGCGTTCTTCAGCGGCTCCAGAATGATGCAGTCGAGGCCGAGGGCCCACGCAACAATCTGGAAAAAGTCCCAGTTGATGTGGGACCACCGCGGCGTTCCAACCACGATCGCCATGTACATGCCGAAGACGACCGTGATGATCTCGATGGCGAAGTGGACGCCGAGGCCGAAGACCATCGGGAAGGGCCCCGGGCGAGCCTGCAATTCGAAGCTCCACCTGGATCTAAAGTAACCCACGCACGCGAGGAAGCCCAGCACGCCGGCCCCAACCGCGACGAGCACCGCAAAGAAGGGCCCAATAAGCGGCGTTCCGACGCTGATGGCCACGATGGCAATCGCGGCGGCGACGCCGGAAGCGTAGTCGTGCAGATGCAGCGACAGCGCGATGCGCGAGATGGCGGCGGGAGCGGTGGCCAGCGCGGCAGCGCCCAGGCCCAACGGACCGTTGAGGTAAGCCGGGTGCTCGGCTGGCGAGGCTAACAGGATGAACAAGGAGAATAACGCTGCCGAAAACAGGAACGTGAACAGAGTCGTCACGCGCGCCCACGTGAAGATGGGATGGTGCGGTTTGCGCGAGCCACACGAAATGTAGCGGTGGAACGTCAAGTGCGTTTGCGGCTGCAGCAGGCTCTGCACGTCGGGACGGTGACGGCCGTCGCGAATGTTGTCCGTGATGGCCCCGATGACGCACAGAATAACGTGCAAAATGACGAGCACGCCCAAAAAGATCGCGAGGCCGAGATCGACTTCGTTGTCCGGCTGCGGGATGACGATCGGTCGGAGGATGAAGCGACCCGACACAATTAAGAAATTGGTTTCCTGCACGGCGGCGTTGTTGGAGTTGACGCCTGTGCTCCTGGAGGACGTCGTGTTCGACGTGACGATGATGGAGTTGGACGGCTCGTCGACGGTCGCTCGTGAGTCGGGATCCGCGACCCACTCGCCGCCAGTGGCCTTCGGGCTGTCACGCTGAAATCGGTACATGGTCGCCTCGACCTCTAACTTCGTGCTAGGGGCGAATGTCTGCGGTGGGTACCGATACACGAACTGCACCTGCGGAGTCTGGCTTAGCGGCTGAGTGCCGCTTGACGCGGGCAGCGAGTACGTAAACACAGGAAAGTTGAACTTCGGAAGCGTCGGAAGGGTCGGCGCAGCCGGTGATGGCTCCACGGTCGAATCCGGAGGTGCGGCGGTCGATGACGTAGCCGCGGTTTGCAGCAACCTCCGCCCGGCAGCCGCAGACGTAATGCCAACCGGACGCTGCGGCAGTGGGTTGACCGTCAGAGGTGCGGCGGCGATGCACACCGGCGCCGATGTGGCAGAGGAAAACTGTGGCGCGACCACAATGCCGAAGCCGGCGGGGATGGACACCGACAGCGAGACGGGGACTGGCTGGGCGATGGCGCTGACAGCGGACACGGTGCCTGTTGTGTTGAACAGCGTCGACGCGGTCGGCCGGTCGCAGTGCCGCCGTGCGATGAGGGTGATGCGATCCACCACGCGCATGGACACGCGCTGCGCCCAGGAGTCGTCTCGTGCCGTCGTCAAGCCTAGCTTCGCCACCATGTCGACGGCGATGTTTGTCATCAAGGCGTGTGCGCTCAGATACTCCGACGTGAGTGACGCGGCCGGCATGTTTTCCAACGCGGCGGTGGTCTTTTCGAGCATCTGGTCCACGTCGGCGTAGCGCTGGCTCTCCTCCCGCTGCGAGCTGAACAGCTCCGCCAGCAGCGGCAGAATCCAGAGCGGGTCCGTCATCAGCGAGGGGTCGGTGTCGACGAGCGACGTCAACGTGCGCCCCATGGACAGCGCGTTGGTGGCGTCCACGTTCACCTGGAAGCAATTGCCCCGCAAGAAGTTGTGAACGTACACGGCGATGAGCATGAACCGGCGCAAGCGGTCGGTTTCCGTGACCGCGGAAGGTATGGTCGTGCACGCGGCCGACGTGGCGGCCGAATCGTAGGAGAGGCGGACCGTGTACTTCACCCGACCGCTGACGTCGTAGACCACGGCTTGGAACACGATGCTCCCCGCTGGTACGAAGGGAACGGGGATGCTCTTCTGGGCGGAGGGCGTCTGAAACAACGTCCAATAGCCTTTCGTCACACCAACGGAGAAACCGATCGCGCCGGCGTCGATCGTGTAAGGTCCGGCCAGCGTCAAGGAGGCGTTGACGTACTGGAGGCCGCTGACCACGTACAGAGGGTCGGGAACCAACACGGCGTCGGCACCGGACAGTTGGTAGCAAATGCCATACGTCCCGGGATCCGGCGCCTCGAAGAACAACTTCAATTCGCGCGTGGCACCGAGTGGTGGGTCATCGGTGCGCAGTTGGATCGGCGCGGAGGCTGTGCAAACGGCGCCCAAGACCGCGAAGAAATAATCCTTCGTGTAGTCGAGGCCCCCACCATTGAGGTCGATGGTGATTGGGTAGTTTGAGTAAAACGTAAAGGCGCCGTTGCTCGTCGAGGTGTTGGCGGACTGTGCTCGAGGCAGCGCCCCTAGCTGCGACGCTTTGAATTTTGTGAGCTTCGGATTGACGGTGAGCTTCGTGCCGCCGTTGGGCACGATGAGGCCGACGCCGCTCGGGCCCACAAAGCATACGGTGTAGCTGCCTCTCGCCTCCACCACGGCCATGTAACCACTGACCGCTTCCTTCGCTTGCTGCAGGTCGATGTTGAAGGGGTTTGCCAGGTCGGTGCAGTCGCTTCCATTCGATTTGATGAATACTCGGGCGATGCGCTCCAGCTGCGAGCCTGTCAGGGTGATCAACGTCGGCGTCGCGGCGTCCATGGTCGTCGGGAAAAACGTCAGCGCGGCGGGGTCGAAGTTGACGGAACGCGCGGCCACGGTCGGCAGCAGTGGACCAGATTCAAACGACGGCTTGATGGCATAGGCGTAACAGATCGAGAACGCTCCGGCGGTGTTCGACGTCACTCGCCACTCAGAGTAGCTGCTGTTGTAAAAGGTCTTGACGTAGGTGATCTCCGTGGTGTTCATGGCAATCTGCGGGGCGAGCGTTGTGGTGCTCGCAGGGGCGCCGGAGGCCGTTGTGGCCGTGGCGTTCGACGTAGTTGAAGCCGGGGCCAATTGAGTAATCGTCGATGTCATTGTTGAGGTCGCCGGCCTGCCTGCGGTGCCGGTTGTGGACGATGTGACGACGACCGTGGCGGAGTAATTGCACAGGTAGAGGGAGTCCTCGGCACGCAGCTCGTTGCCTCGAACGGCGAGCGTCGCCGTAGCGCCAACAGGGGTCAACGACGGCGACACGGCCACAGACGTCACGACGGGGGATACGACGAGCGACGTAGTCAGAGTGGACGTGACGCGCGATCGCGTGCGAGACACGACGGATGACGAGTAGCACACCTTGTAGGTGCCCAGCGCCAGCACGGACCACTTCGCGACGCGCCGCTCGACACCGGTAGCCGAGAAGGTCGGCAGTGGGGCCGTGCGGGCGGGAACGTGGCCGCATAAGAAGACACTGTCCGATCGCGAAAGGTCCATGTCGCTGCCCCCCAGGAACGTGACGGCGGTGGGATAATCGACGCCGATCGTCCGCGGGGCGAAGTCTGTGGGAGCTTCAGGGAAGACTGGCAACACGTCAGACGCCACGGCGGCGCCCCTCGACGTCTGCAAGCAGACCACGAAGTATCCACTGTAGGCCATGAGGAACGTCACCGTGAGGTCTGTCGGGGTACTGGCGGGCTGCAACTTCGGGTCAACGGGGGCGATGTCGTAGCAGCTGGTACCGTTAGGCACGAGGAACAGGCGGTTGGGAGACTGCGACGTCAGCTGGCTTCCACGGACCGTCAGGTTCAGGGTGTCGCCGATCATCAGGCCGTTGCTGAACGCAGGGTCGGCATCCGGCAGATAAAAACGTGGAACGACGTCGATGGTGCCGAGCGGGCTGTCATCGGAAAAGGGCGACCTGTAACAGACTGTCAGAGTGCCCGACTCGTTGACGAAACCTTCGTATTGCCAATTGACTGGGTCCGCGAGTGCCATCGGGTACGTCCGTTGGGCGCACGTTGACGCGGTCGAAATGAACATGGTGTCGGAGACGGACAAGTTGCGACCCGTCAAGCGAAGGACGGCATGAGTTCCAGCCACAACAGGGTCCGCGGGTGAGAAGCCATCCGGCAGCAGGGGACGCACGAAAATCGATGGACCCACGACGCGGAAGGACTTGGAGGTGTTGCCCTTGTAACAGGCGATGTGGAAGTATGGCACCCGCGGCTGGATGCGGCCCCGGATGAAATTGGGGGACCGATCTGTCCATTGGCGCACAAATGTCTTCGTGCCGGCGGCGTACGGATCGCACGTCGCCGCGGTCGTGATGTACATGACGTCACGGAAGGTCAGTCCGAGTCCGGTGATGTCGAAAGTGCCAAACTCGCCGGCGATCGGCGCCATTCCAAACCAGCTGAACTTGTCTGTCCACACTTCCGTGCGTATCGGAGTGCGTAGGTTGATCGCCGTTGACCTCAGCGGACTTGTGAACGGGAATCCGTAGTAGCAGGCCGTGAAGTCCATCGCGTCGTTCACGACACCTTGGAAGGTGGTCGACACGGCATCAAAGGTAGTGGGCCTGAGGATGTACAGGATTTGCAGGGATAGCGAATCGCACTTCTGTCCAAACCGGATGAGGCGGAGGACGTCGTGCGTCATGTTGGCCGCGCGGATGGCCGTATTCACCACGATCGGCAGATTCACCGTCGCCTGCGTGACCAACAGCGCCTGTCGAACGTTGGCGACCACGGCGAAGGGGCGGTTGATCTTGTACCATGCCTTGGTGATGTCGCTAAAGAAGCAAAACGAGTGAAACCCCGGCGCTGTCGCGGTGCACGTGTAGTTCTGCCGGCGGTAAGGGGGGATGACGGTGCAGAGCAACATGGCTGGGTTCATGACTCCCATGCTGTTGTTGCAGTCACTGTTGAGCCCAATCATGCCCAGCTGATCTTGATTTAGAATACCAGCTGGAATCCCGCGGAACCGGACGAAATAGGACTTGTACGCGATCATCTCGTTTTGATCTGGCCCTCCGCACCCCGGGATGGTGAACCACGACGCGTTTTGATCTGGGCGCTCTTGGCTGAACGAAAGCGAGGCGGTCACCGTGTTCGTTCCCGAATCCGGCATGGACACCGACGCGGAGCCGGAGCCTTTGGTCCCAGATGCGCTCACGTCCACCGAGATTGTCATAGAATCCGAGAGAGAAGGCGACCCCGTAGAACTGCGGGTCAGCGTCAGTTCGGGGGACAAGGTTCGAGACGCTGAAGAATCCGCAGTTGCAGAAGGCGACACCGAAATACTGTTCCGCGATGGCGAGGGCATGACCGTTCGTGAAGGTGACATTCGCAAGCTGACTGAAGTGGTCACAGTTTCGCTTTGCGTAGCGTCCTTCGTCACGGTCATCGTTGCAGAGTGTGTGGGAGGAACGTTGAGGGTCCGACTCACGGTGATCTTCGACAGTGAGTCCGACGCGGTCAATGTGACGTCCACCGTGTTGATCTGCGTGCGCGATTCGGTGGGCACCTTTTTCTTCGACAACGTCTTTGACACGTCTGCGCTCATCGTCTGCGTGGGGGACACGCTGGCGCGACGTGTGACGGAGGGCGGCTTGGTGAACGTTTCGGTGATGGTGATCGTCGGCTCGTTGGTCAAATCCGGCGTTGGAAAGCTGGCGGAACGCGACATCGACTTAATGGTGTGAGTCACCTCGTTGCTCGCCGACCTGGACCGAGTAATGTCCGCCGAGCCAGACGGAGAGAGACCGGAGAACGAACCCATCAGAGAGATGGTCTCCGACGGTGACCCGGAGGGGCTGAGTGTGGCGGTGCGCCGCGAACGCGACAATGTCGCGTCTTGTGACAGCGTGAAAGATGTCGACTGCGTGACCGGCATCGACACACTTTGCGTCCGTTCCTCGGAAAGCGTGACACTCGGCGATGTCGTTAGACTAGCGGAGGGGCGCGAGTCCGATGCGGTTTGCTCGCGAGACGACGTCATTGTGGGACCACTGAAGCTGCTGGACGGGGTCGCCGAGAACGACGTGTAGTTTACCGACATCGTCTTTGTAGCCGAGAGGTCTTTTGTGAGCGTTGTGGACGTCGTCAGAGAGACTGTCACTGTCGGAGGCGGAGTGAGTGTCGGAGAAGGCGTGATTCGTGCCGTCTTCGTCAGAGTTACTCGTGCGGAAAGCGTCTGTGATTGGTCCTTCGAGAGCGATCCGCTCATAGTGGTCGTCGTCGAGGCCGATTCCGAGGCGGAAGCGGAGTCGGTTTGCGTCGCCGACGCGGTCGTGGTTGGCGAGAAAGTTGGGACAACGGAGTATGTTTCGGACCAATCGGAAGACAGTGTTCGGGAGCGCGACACGTCCGATGAGCGACTTGTGGACACCATCGGCGTGACCGAAGCGGTTAGCGACGACGTGGAGGTCCACGAAGGCGATGCTCGGCTTGGGCTGCCTGTCTCCGTTGCCGACACGGTCGCCGATGCCGTCGCCGTTGCTTTGCTCGCCGTCAACGTCGTATCCTTCGAACGGCTCGCCGTCATGACCGGCGTCGGCGACCGGAGCGGCATCTGCGAATCCGTCATCTGAAGCGTCCTCGATCGGGTGGCAGTGACGTCCTTGCTACGGCTTGGCGTGATGCGGTCCGTCGACGTGGGTGCGACCACGTGCGATGCTGTGTCCATGATGGTCGCGGATACGGTGACCTCGCTGGTCATGGACTTTGTCATCGTTTCGTCGCGAGTGAGGGAGACATTGCCGGAGTCGGTCAGCGTCATGGACCGTGTGATCACCACGCCGCGTGTTTTGGTCTGGGTGACGCTTGTCGAACGAGACGCAGAAGCGTCCTTGCTCCGAGACCCGGATACCCTCTTGGTCGTGGAAACCGTCGGCGATCGTGTTTCGAGGAAGGTGATGGACTGCGACGGCGACGCGAAAGAGATCGTTTGTGTGGTGCTCAGTGACTTGTACGTTTCTGTCGCGTCCGAACTGAACGTGTAGGACCTGCTGGCGCTCAAGTCCTTCGTCGGGGACACGAATGCCCCGACAGAGATGAGCGAAAGTGACCGCGAAAGGCTCGGGTCAACCGACATCGTCGAGCTGACCGACACCGATGAGGTGGCCAGCGTCGGCGATACACGCGGCGTTGCGCTTTCCATACCCGTAACCGAGATGCTGTCGGTGAACGTCTGTGAGATATTGTCCTTGCTGCGCGAGCCGCTCATTGTCGCCGTGACCGTCGCTGACTCGGAGTAGCTTGGCTTCGACACCGTTATCTTTTCGGAGACACTCTTACGCTTTGTCAATGACACGAGCACGCTTTCCGACGCTGAGGCATCGTTCGACAGCGTCGGCGACGTCGAAATCGACTCCGTCGGGCGGCTGCGCGATGCTGATACGTCGGCTGAGGGAGTGAGCGTCAATGTGCCAGATTTGGTCCGTGTCACCTCCGCTGACAAACTGCGTGTTTTAGGTCGTTTGTAGGTGACCGACTTCGTCGGCGTTGGTGTCACTCGGTCGGTGCGCGTTGGGGACGTCGCGTTCGAGAGCGTGGCGGTCGGCTTGCTCGTGCTCCGAGTCACGTCCTTCGACAAAGACGCCGAACCGAATGTAGCCGTCACCGACAAGGAACCCGACCTGCTGTTCGTGACATCCTTCGTGAGGGAGCCGGATGTCGTCACCGTTGTGGAGACGCTGCCAGTTTGACGGGATCGCGTGCGTGTTTTTATCGGTGCGAAGGAGTCGGTCTCGCGCATGGTGTACGTTCGCGTGATGAATGAACTTGGTGTCTTCGGCATGGTGATCGAACGCGTCGCGCTCACGTCCTTCGACACGGTCCGCGACATGGACTGGTCGTTCGTCAACGGAAACGACCGCGTGCGCGACCCGGGTGAACGAGTCTGCGTGTCATCTCCGGTCGACGACCGAGAGGGCAGCCGCGTCACCGAAACGTCCGCGTTGGTCTGGGACGACGAGGTCGACTTAGACTGCGAGACGTCTCGAGAAGTGGTGAGCGTACCTCGAGTCGGACTATCTTGCACAGAGATTGACTGAGACGTGGACATGGTGACCCGCTGGGTGAAAGAGGGCGTTCGCGACAGCGACACGTCGCTACTCACCGTCACGGTGCCCGTGGGGGACTTGGACTGGCTCGCCTCGTTGGATGCCGTCACCGTGTACGATCCAGATCGAGTCGGACGTAGGATTCGGCTTTGTGTCTCGCTAACCGTGACGGAAATCGTGGGCGTGACGGAGGTGCTCGCAGTCACTCGCTTCGTCACGGTATCCGTTTGGGTCGTGGAAACGGAAGTCGACTTCGACAGGGAGACGTCCTTCGACAAGCTAGCCGTGGCGGTTCCGGTCACGGAAAGCGAGACGCTCGGAGATTTCGTTTCCCGGAGCGAAGTTGACGGTGACACCCTCGGCGATTCTGACGCCGTCACATCCCTAGACGGAGTCTTGGTCATCGACTGATCGTCGGAGAGGGTGCCATCAGAAAACGTAATCGTCGGCGAATTTCGCGAACCGGTTGCCGAACCCGTCGTGGACACACTCAACGACAGTGATTGAGAGTCGGACGGTGCCGATCGGGATGCAGTGACATCTTTGGAACGACTCGATGAAGGCATTCTTGACTTGGACTCCGGGGTTGAGAGAGTCACCGTGGAAGACACGCTCTGTGAGTCGGTCTGAGAAACGCTCGTGGACATGGAGGAGCTGGCCGACTGCGACTGCGTCGACGTGGATGTCTGTGATGCAGAATCAGTGATCGTCGCACCCGATTTGGATCGGGACACGTCAGAAGACAGCGACCCCGACTGCGTTGTGGTCAACGTGCTGGACACGCTCACCGACGTCGATGTCGTCACCGTGACGCGCTGCGTCGCCGTCATGCTCTTCGACATCGACGCGTCTCTTGTGGCGGCGGAAGGTGAGACGGAATCCGATGCGGAGAAGGTCACCGTCATGGAAGGGACGGTGGGCGACAGTCGAATCGTCTCGGCTGTTTCGGAGACGTCGTTGGACAAGGATGGCATGGACAGCGTCGCAGTCGACGTTGGCATCGACGGTGACACTGTCACGGGTATCGTCGGCGTCTCGCTGAGGGTCACGTCCTTCGTCGGCGACGCGGAGGTGCTTTTGCTTGTGGTGACGGTGCTTGACACTGACGGCGAGGTGGACTCCGACGCCGAGAAGGTCTGCGTGACGGAGGCGGTGATCGACAGGGACGGCGACCGCACGGAGCCGGTGATATCCTTGGATATGGACACGGAGTGCGTGAGTCGCTCGGTGCGGGTCCCATAGGACGACGTCGCCGACATCGTCATGCGTGAGGGTGATAGCGACGCGGTGCCTCCTCCAGGTCCGCCAACACGTTTGGATAGGCTTTCACTGGCCGTGATGTCTCGCGTCACAGACCGTGCCGTGACCGTGAATTCATAGCTCAGCGAGTCGGACTTCGAGACTTCATCGGACATACTGAACGAAAGGGAGTCGGACGATGTGTTCGTGATCTTGTACTTGCCGAACTTGTGGCGGAAGGACTTCTGCTTCGCCTCAGCGAACATCACAACACCAGGTTTGGTGGCGCACGACGACGATGCCAATCTCTGCGAGCACGTTTCGGCGGAGACCGGCATGCGTCTCCTTACAACTGGGCGATCAGTGACTGGTAGAGGGGTACCAGTGAGACCGGCGAGCTGCAAGCTGGTGATCGTTAGAATCATGCCGCACAGCAACAGGCCAATGGTGACCTGCAAGCTAGGTACGGGCGACATGAATAACAGAGGGGTAAGCTGCGGGAAAGGGAGGAGGTTTGATTCGACAAGGCGCCCGCAGCGAGTTGCATACTGGCAAGGCGGTAACCGATAAACCGATGAAAAAATACCGCGACCGGCAGACGAGGCCGCTACATGGGCGCGGTTCCGTGGTGGGCGGAGAAGCAAGGAAGGTCTTGATCTCGTCGGTGGCGGATGCGAGCCACCGCCGCGGTCACGATGGGAACAAGCACCAGGGTGACAAAAATGACGCCGGGACTCCACTCTTGTGACGTCGGCGCTGCCGTGCCCACCGTCACGGAGACTCCCCCACTCGTTGCGTTGACGACGCCCGATGCCGGCGGCAGCAGCACCGCTGGAAGAAAATGCGTTTGCCACTTGAACAAGGCGAGGATGCAGCACGCCAGCACGGACATCGAGGTCGACGCGGCGAAGGCCAAGTGACCAACCCGTTCCAGGCGCGCGCAGTGGCACGTGTAGTATTCCGCCAGCGAGGCATGGGCTGCGCCGCAGCGGTACACGGTCATTGGTCGCTGCAGGTCGTACCGCGTCAATCGGTAGTGGCGCACCAGCAAGAGGTACAGCGACGCGACGCCGGCGACGAGCGCGACCCCCAGGGCGGTCATGAAGCCCGCGAGGGCGACGATGGATGCCCCCATTTCGTCGGGCACTCGCGCGCTGATGAACAGCTCGAAGATGAGGCTGAAGAAGAGACTCTCCACGACGAGCTGCGTTTGAATGGCCGTGTTCTTCATGTTCCACTCATCTCGGATGGTTTCCCGCTGCGCGATGTCCGACTCCAAGCGCAGCTTCTTGCCGTGGAGCTCCGTTTCGAGGTCCCACTCTTCGACGGCTTGGGCGGCCTTGCGACTCAGCTTGCGAACATGGTGCCCCTGAGCGAGCAGCATGAGCTGATGCGCCATCGAGGCGGACAGCAGCAGCTCGCCCTTGAGCTGCTCCTGCGCTTGATACCACCCGAGGACCTCAGCTTGCATGACGGCGTTAACACATCACTCGCTCCGTGAAAGAGAAGGGGCAAAGGAAGGAGGATGCTTGATCGAGCCGATTCAAAAAAACCAATGACGGAATCGTCTCTTCCGCATCCTCGGACGACGCAACAACAACCTCCCACGTGAGATGCGGACACCGGGCGCTAGCCCGCAGTGGCAGAGTGACGTGAAGTGAAAAACAAGTTGTCGAGGAAAACCGATGTCGACGCCGCTTGCAACTCGCACTTGATGTGATGGGCTCGCATGATGTCGATCTGCGCGATCCAGTCGTCGATCGAAGATTGGGTCGAAAGGGCGTCCGCACGTAAGGACCGCAGGCGCCTGATCATGCTCTGACACAGAGCCTCGTCCCTGCGGTTCCAGGGCTCCGAAGGCAAGGAAGCGGACCAGGCGTCGGCGGGGCGCAGCCCGAGCCAGTTCAGCTGGCCAAGACCATGCGATGGGTGGGAGGGCAGCAGACACTGCATAAAGTTGAGCATGATTTGGGCCCCGTGAGGGTCGGCGTCCACCAACGCGACAAAGTCGACGCCAGGCGCGGCACGACGTACCGCTTGAGCGAAGGCCAGTGTGGCATGGCACGGATACCCACGGCCACAAATCAGCACGAAGGGCATAGTCGGGTGTTTCACCCCGTCGGCAGGTCCCTTGGTGAGAAAAGCGTCAATGAGGCGCCGAGCGTACGCCTCCTTCTCGACGAGCAGCACATAGCGCACTGTGGAAGCAACCTCGAACGACGCCTCACGCGATCGCTCAGTTTGGGGAATGCACCGGATGCCCGTGGTGCCGTCACCCTCGCTGCCGGCCTGACGCACCGGACCGACGTAGAATCCCCGTGCACAGGTGCCCACGCCCATGGCTGCGAGGGAGGGCGACCGGACCAGCTGGCGCACGCGGTCCAGCAGGCGGAGCACGTGCTGATACGAACCGCCGCGGAGTAGCGGAGGCAACGAGTAGTACAGCGCGCGCTGAGTGAGTCGTCCTCGCACAGGGGGGCTTGCCGACGAGGCAGCGACACCCATCGCACCGTCGTACAGGTTATCCAGCAGGCAGAAAATTCCTGCGCAGTCGACGAGGGATGTGAGACGATACCCCGGTGGAGCATGGAGGTCTGGAGTGAAGAGAGCGCGTAGCAGGTCAATTGTGACCTGCTCGATGCACAGAGGCGTGAGATGAGCTTCCGCCATTCTGCTTAGTCAGAAAGAGAGAGAGAGCGACGAAAGAGTATATGACGTGACTGGAGCGAGGGCATGCAAGTCACGTTCAACCCTCTCACAACGGCGCAGGAGGGTGGCGAGCGCGTTCACCTGCGGATGAGACCGGTTACACTCGGCTGGCCGGCGTTAAGTGCGAAATCATCAGATTAGGTGGCCACCGATCCTTCACCAAAGGCCAAAAGGAGAAGGGACGAATGTGAAGGTGAAAGGAGCACGTGGTCCTTTGCATCAAAACACCCCTCTGTCTCTATGTGTGGCCCCTTGTTACTTCAACGTCGCGAGCGTGGCCTTTGCTTCTGCACCGACACTTTTCGAGCTCGCGACCGCGTGCAAGATAGCCGTCCGCCATTCGGGCTTGGACATCACGGGGTGGTGCGGGATGGTCGCCCACCGCACGAGCGTGTCATGAACGAACTGCGCCTCCGTTTTATCACCCTTGAGGGGCAAGTGAGGGACGACGGCGCCCATGACGCCGACGACCACGTCGGCGCTGAGATGATTGCCAAACTGTTCGATAATCCTAATGCCCGAGGCCGCAGCGTTGGCGATGACGGAGAACAAGGCTTTACCCTTTGTGGTTGGCGCCACGAGGTAGTTGTGGATTGCCTCCGCCGCCAGTCGGACGAACTGCAAGCTCTCCGCGTGCGGCTGCGGAACATTGTGAGCTAAGCTGACGGTCGTCAGACCCAGGCCGTAGTAAGCGCTCTGCAGCGTTTCCTTGTCGCAGTCCTTGCGATGAGCGGTTTGGAGGAATGTCTGAGCCACCGCGGCAAGGTGCGGCACGGCCGTGGACTGGCCGTGCTCCACAAAGTCGCAGAGGGTCGCAATGCCTAGCCTCTGGGCATTCGCATCGGTGCCGGACAGGAGCGACTGCACAATGGGGAGGTACGTGTCGTGAAACAGCGGGGCGAACGTCGGGCACTTTTTGAGCAGGATGCCGACGACGTCGAGGACGGCGGCAAGGACATCGTGCTGGTCGTTTTCGTCCATCTCGAGGTCTTCGGCTTCGAGCTCGTCGCCTTCCTCCAACGTCCCTTTCGCGGCGCTCAGCTCCTGGATGCCCTCCACCGCGTTCTTAAATGCTTCTTGAAGGGCCTCGGACCCCTCGTTGACGTAGGTGCCGGCCAGGGCACCGACCGGCGCGGTGTCGAGCACGGTCATGATGGACTTGAACATCTCGGCCGATGTGCTCGTTTCGGGTTCCTCGCGCGCGGCGACAAACATCTGCGGGACGACGTGATTGACAAAGCCAGCCGACTGGTCAGGCGCCGCCTCGGCGTATGCCTTGGCGATAAATCCCAGCGTCTGAGCGGCGGTCTCCCGAATCTCCGCGTAGGCGACGAAGTCGAGGAGGTCGACGGCACAGTCGGTAATTTGCTTGAGGTATGGCCCCATGGCGCCCTTGAGGTAGTCCGTAATCGTCATAATGATGGTGATGGCGAGGGACTTGTCCTCGATCAGGCTGGTGTGGATGCGCATGCGTTTCTCGCCCTCGCCGTCCTTCACGACCCGGACGGTCTCCACGCCGTCCTCGTCGTCGGCCTTGTTGTTGTCGCCGACTTCGAGGTCCTTGAGCTCGACGTCGCAGTCCATGTTCGCGACGGCAAGCAGCGACGGCATCACGTCGGGCATGTAGCCGACGATCTCCGTGTTGAGGCACTCCACCATGCACGTCCAACCGCGAAGCACGTACCGAAGCCGGGGGTCGTCGTTGGTGAGCCCTGTTTTCAGGACAGAGATCAGATACTGGCAGACACCGTGCGAATATTGTGCAAAACGCGCTTTTCCGACACCGCAGGCCAACAGCGTGGTGCATTCGATAGCCCGGCACTTGAGGTTGCGAATATCGCGTGCCTCCTCGCCGACGCCGTCCGGCAGGGCCAGCAGTGATTGGAACAGCGGCACCATCTCATCCGTGAACCGCGAGAGCCGCGCCTTCCCGACCTGAAGCACCGACGAGAGCGCCCCCAGCATTTCGTGCTTGACGAAGAGGAGTCGCGACGCGGTGATGGCTTCGAGCAGCGACTGCGCGACGGGTTCATAGTACGGATCGAGGAACGTCGTCTCCCGCTCGTCCTCCTCGCAGTCTTCGGGATCCTCGTCGACTTCGTCGTAAAAGTTGTTGATGGTGCCTCCCGCGAGGGCCTGGATGCGCGGAATGGGGTCCTTGATCATGCCAACCATGATGGGCAAGAGCTGGCCGGCGTAGTCAATCTGGAAGTTGGGGGCGAAATCGGTCGCACACTGGGCAATGCACTGTAGGGCGCAGTACCGAACCATGGGGTGCTCGTCCCCGAGCCGGGGGATGACGAGGTTCGAGAGGATGCTAGCCAAGCGATCTTCGAACTCCTTGCGACATCCCTCCACGATGTACGTCAGCGCGGTGAGCGCAGCCTGCCGCTGTTGCCAGGCGGCGGCGCCAAGATTCGCCATAATCAGTTCGGTGGCGATCCCCTGGACGGCCTTGCCTCCGACGGAGACGCAGAGCCTGTCCAGGCCGGTGGACCCGACGTCGAAGTCCGTGCTATCTTGCGCCTCGTTGCTGGACTCGTACGTATCCGCCCAGTTAGACTCGACGACAGGGTTCATTAGGTATTGAAACAGCAGGGTGAAGAAGGAGCGCACGAAGTCTTTCGTCTTCCGGCAAGCCTTGGGCTCCGCACTCACATAGGTCAGCAGGGCCTCCACGCAAATGCGGCGGGCGTCCCCGTCAACGGCGGGGTTGCTGGCGACAGCCATGAAGCCCTGCAGGACATCCGCTACGTTGCCGGAGAATAACGCCGAGTTGTTCTCCATCATGCCGACAAGGGCGGAGCAAATTTCAACGCAGACGTCCGCCTTGTGAGCTGCCGTGTGGGCCACTGCGCGCAGCATATCGGGTACCAGTCGTTTGAAAGTCACCAGTTGCTTATCCTCCAGCATCAAGGTGAACGCGCCGACGGTCTCGGTCGCCTTTTGCAGCAGCAGCGGGGGCGACTGCGGCGACAGACACACCGACAGGCTGTTGGCAATGTCGTTAAGGGTGCTCTTGAAGTAGTTCGAGGCAAGACTTGGGGCGACGTACGAGAAAATGTCACAGCACGCCCCGCGAATTTCGGGCGCGGCGGCGACGTTCGTCATGGCCCCGAGAAGGGCGGGCCATAACTCGGACCATGCGTTACGGCTGGCGGAGGACAGCAGCACCGCAAGCGCCGAGATGCAAGCGGAGGCCGCCTTCTGCAAAATGGGGACCGAAGTCGAGCCGAAGAAATTCAACAGGGACGCTTTAATGTGCGCTTGCTGATCTGGTGGTAGGCCACCGAAGTGCAAACTGTCGTCTTTGTTGACGAAAATCTTGCGCAGCATGACGAGCGCCAAGTTTTTCGTCGCCTCGTTGGTGCACGACGTGCCGCACGCCACCTCGACGAGGGCCGTCATCAGCCAGTGAATGTTGGAGGACTTGGTCTGGTTGTAGACCGACTCCGCGTGCTTTCTCAGCTCATTGTCCGGGGACGACATGGCGAGCAGCATTTGTTCGAATTCTGCCTGAGCGGAAGCCATATTAGTTGTACCTTGAGCGTGTGTGAGCGAGCTGGATTATTTGAGGTTAACAGCGTTAAGGATCCGCTGCGACACGAATGAAAGAGGAGGGAAGGTAGCCCAACCGAAAAACGAATGGTAAAAACTGAGACCATGCGGATGGCATTCCTTGGCTCATGAACGCCGGTGTGGCTCATGAACACCTGTGTATTCTTCGCGCGGTTCTCTATCGATGCCATTATGCGGTGTTTTCTATCACTGAGTGAACGGTGACCTTGAGGAGGCCGGAGTCATGGGAGCGAACGTAACTCCCAACGTCGAGAACCGTGACATCCACGACGCTGGTCACCAAAGCCTCCCCTAACGCCGATGCCGTCCCGGCGGCGCGCTTGCTGTTAGGCGAAGCGCGAGGGTGGGAAGATCGCATCATCGACACGACTGCAGGACTTCCCGCAGCAGCTTCCGCCGGGTCTCTTGCCGTCGCTGCGACGAGGAAAGCATCCGCGAAGTCGACGTTCGGGAACAACACGAGGTGCGGGGCGTGACCCGTGTCTGGGTCCAACATGGAACACAGCGACAGGCCGTTCATGTCTGCCGGCGACGACGTACCGCGCAAGGGAGGGATGCCGCCCCCGATCGTTGTCACAGGGGCGAACGAGCCGCAACGGCATACGCTTTCGCACAGAGCGCGCGGTCGGCTTTTCGGCGGAAGCCCTGCAGCAGCGCCATCGGCTGCGGCGGACGACACGGCGGAAAGAGTATTCGACGTCGTCATGCCCAGCCTCAGACAGCCGCCGACGGTGATGTGACTCGGATTGGGCAGCAGCAGCAAGCCCCCTGCCGAGGCCGGATCGATGTTGAAGCTCCGCTGAGGTAAAAATGGAAATTCGGTGACATCGCCGGTGTCCGGAACGATACCAACCGTCAACGCTGGCTTCGTGCTGTCCTCCTTCTTGTTGGCTTCGTTGCGGCGCGCAGCTTGAGCGGAAACGTGACCGATGATGGACGAGAGCCTGTCGAGGTACGACTCGATGCCGTGGTCGGCGGCATCCAGCCGGGCAGCGTCCACAATGGCCGAGCTGTTGCGCACCTGCTGCAGCTTGGCCGAATCCGGAAGCGGAGCGACGGGGACGTCATGCGTCTCGTCGTCGGAGAGGAAAGGCCCTCCGATCACCAAAAGGGACGCGCCTCGCTGAGAGGCAAGGTCGACGATGCGGGTCAGTAACGTCATGGTTGTCGTGGAGTCAGCGTAGTACGGACCACACACGAACATCACGCGAAATCCACGGCCGTCGACGGCGGACAAACGGGGATCCGTGGCGGATGGTGGTCCAACTGCTGGCATGGACGGAAGGCAGACACGGTGGGCATTGACGAATTGGGGTCGACCCGTCGTGAAATCGCGTTGAATGACGGAGCCGACAACCCCAACGACGAGTCCAGCGAACAACAACGGCGCGCCGTCGCCGCCGCGTTGCCGTGCGAGGACCTGATCGAGAAAGTAGAAGCCAACACTGGCGTCGGTGTCCCTCAGCTGACCCGACAGCGGTAGGCCGTGCCAATAGGAGGTGGACTCATCCGCGCGGCAGTGCCCGGTGAGGACCACAACGTCGCAGTAGTCGCACTTTGTTTCGTCATCGGAGACCGACACCACGCCGAGCCTGTCCGCCATGCCCTCGAAGTACTCGAGCCGACTGCGCGTGGCCTTTGCGGAATTCGATTGGGCGGAAAGAAATGTGCAATCCATCAGCGATTGCCCCGACGGTGTCCGCAGACGTTCCGCGACGTCGTAGGTTACGGGCACCAGGGCCGGCTTCATCGCGGAGACGGCCGCGACGGCAGACCCCATGACGGGTTGGTCGGCAATGCGCCACATCGAGAGCCGCAAGTTGGACTGCAGCTGGAAAAGGGGGGGGGGGGTAAAAGGATGCGCACAGCAATAATGTTGCTAGACGCCCGCAAAATGTACCGATTGAGGGTAAGCGTGGAGACGTCGTCAAGCAACGCATCGCGTCGTGCGCGCGACACACACAGCCGGCTGCAGGGCGCAGCAGGAAACGCGGCCCTCATCCGCGGGTCCCTCCGTCTTTTCTTCGATCTGCGATGGGCTAGGATGTGCCCACGGTGGCCGCCGCTTCCTGAAAGCGGTTTTCCATGGCATCGTGCGTTTTGGCCCACTGGCTCAGGGCGCCGCTGGTAGCTTTGGCTTGAGCGACGAAGCGACCCACCACCTCGATGGGCTTGCCGAGGTGCATGGACACGACCGCCAGATTGGCGATGGTGTCGGGATCGCCAGAACGTTTCGCGAGGGCCTCGAGCAAACATCGCTCGGCCTCGGTGGCTTTTCCCTGGCCGAGGTAACAAATGGCTTGCATGTTCAGCAGGGGCACGGTGACGCAGCAGCGACCGATCACTTCTTGAAGACCATTGAGCGCCTCGCGGAATTTGTCGACCTTGGCGTGCCCCTGCCTGATCGCGACGGCCACGCCGCTCAGAATAGTCAGGATCGCGTCGTCGTCCACGGCCTTCATCGCTTGCACCTCTTTGTCGGCCGCCTCAACGCGGTTGAGTCGCAACAGGCCGTCGACGGTGAGGGCACGCAGCTCCAAGACATGCCGCGTCGCAGTGGCCGCGTCTAATGCCGCGGCCCACGTCATGCTGATGCGCAAGCTCGCGGCCACATCGCGCTTAACTAGCGAGGCGCTGCACGCCACGGCCGCCACGTCCGCCAGCGCCGGATTGGGGGGTTGGTCGCCCAGGAGGGCCGCGATGTCTTTCACGTGGGCGTCTGCAACCTCGGTACGGCCGGCGCTCAATTCCTTGTGGAACAACGCTAGGTTGCGGACGGCAACGAGGGCGGGCTTGGTGGACGTGCGCAATTCACCCGCTGCGACATCGAACTGCTGTAATCCGATGAACGCCTTCGCAACGATGAAGTCGCGATCCGAGTTGAACAACTGGATGTCCTCCAGTTTCTTCGACTGTGGTTTAACTTGCTGCGCTTCCGAGACGACTTGGTGGTAGTTACCGAGCACGAGGGCATTTCGCAGCTCGTAGAACTCGTCCGCCATTTTGCTGAAAAAAAGGCGTAGCTTCCCATACGACGCGTAACCAAAACAAAACGCCGATCGAAGTGATCCTCGGCACAACATTTTTTCGAATCGGCGGCGTGCGCATTTAATTGTAGGAACGTTACCCGAAAAAGAGAAGCAATGCGGCGCTGTTAGGGGGGAGACGGCTCATCACTGGGTCTTTTCGTCGGCCGCACGTCGGTCCGCTGGGCCGCATCGTCCGCGCAGTCGCCGCCGTCATCTGCGTCGTCGTCGTCCTCCTCCTCCTCGGACGACTCCCACCGACGACGCACTCGGTCCCTCTTGGTGTTGAGAGGCTTCATCGTCATCAGGTCGTCGCCGTCGCCGTCGGCATCATCCCCGGCTAGCGGGTCATCGTCAGACGGAGGCTCGGCCCTCTGAAACGGAGCGCCCTCTGCGCTCGGCCCTCTGAAACGGAGGAACAACGCCGTTTGCGCCTCGGCGACCTCCGACGCACTTTTACACGCGGCGTAGGCACGCAACGCAAGGTCGTTGATGTGAAAAAACTCTTCCCCCCAAGGAAAGGGGTCGAGCGTGCAACGTGCTTCCTCCTCAAAGCCCACAATGAACAACGCGGCGGCGAAGGCCTCCGCGCACGACAGTTTCATGGGGCGGCCGTAATTGATTGTGTTGGCAGCCACCAGCATGGGAAGTAATCGTGGGTGCCCCATCGACATTTTGGACCAAGGAACCTTTCCCAATTCGTTCCAGCTGCAATCTACGACGGCGACGCCACCGTGGCGTACCGCGTCCCGATCTGCGGGCGTTACCAGATCCCTGGCCGTGGGCGTGAGAACCACACCCTTCCAGCGGTCACGCACCTGCAGCTCTCGGACCATCCCCTGACGGACGAGTTTTGCACCGGTGCACTTTTTTGGATCGCACTGGGCAAAATCCCACATGCCGAGTCGAATGCGCGCCGCGCTTTCTTCGCCAGATGGGGCGGAGGAACCGGCGACAGGCTTGTCGCTCCTCCTCGCCGCCTTTGTCGACTTATCGGCACTCATATCGGGGGAAGGAAGGAAAGGAGTCCGGGATGAAATATTGCTTTGAGGGAGAAAACGTAACCAGAACCAAAAAGGGCCCATGGCAGAGTCCCCCCAGCCGTTGTCGCGAGACGTTGCGTTCCGTCATGTGGCATTCTACCAGAAATCGACGTGATCTCCAGCCGCGGCTGCCTCTCGTCTGCCTTGGTTCTGCACGCCGCGTCGCGAACTTGGAGCGCTGCTTGGCCGATCAACTGGGGGACGTGGCCCACCATGCCCGCGAGATTTTGCGCTGAGTGGGCGCACTTGCCCTTCGACAGCTGCCGCTGCTTCGTACCGCCTCGCCAATAACACAGAGTTCATTAACCGCGAGGACACTCGGATTCGCTCGGGAGACTCACGGCCCTGCACCCTGCGTTGCGAAGGGGCCGCAGGGGAGGCCCCCGCATGGAGCTCCGCTGGAGGCACTGACGTCGACGGGGCCGCGGTAGCATGAGTGAGCAGCCACCGCATCATACGCTCGTCGGGCGCCACGGCGCGCAACGAAGACGGGACGAGAGCGGCCGAGGCGCATGCGACGAACGTCGACGGCAGGTTGCAGCCGTACATGACCACGCACAGATCACACGCCGCGACGGTCCAACGTCGAACGGAGGCCGCAGGTCCGCCAGACGGAAACAGCGGCATCTCCGCGATCATATCGGAGACGGCGGCCGGAGGGCAGTGGATCCAGGAAAAGTCGTGCACTGCGCGATGGAGTTGAACGGCGCTGCTGCTGGTCGGAGCGCCGATAAAGTTGAGAAACACGCGAGTCATTGCCGCGCCGGCACTCGCCAGGGTTGTTGGCAAACTAGCAGCATGCATTTCGTCCGCAGCAACGTGCATTGCTTCCATGTCGTCGTCCAGCCGAACCTGCCAGGCCTTCTGCACCGTGAGCGGGAGCTCGGCGGCCACGCAGCGCGCCCGATCCAACAGTCCGTCGAGCAGCAATTGACGCCGCGGCGATACTTCGAGGGCACATTGAGAAGCAGCCGCATGAAGCTCCCATCGGTACACGAAGGGGCCCTTGAGGGACGCCCAAAATGGGTCGGATGCCGGCAACGTGTGGATCAGGCGACGGAGATCGGAAATGTGGGCTCGGCCGCATTTCGTGCGATCCGCCAAATGAAAAATGGTGTCAGCGCATTGCCAGCGTCGCCGCGGCGCAACGCCGCCGCCCAGGGAGGCTTGACCGTCTCCCCAAAGTAGCCATGCTATCCGCTGCTTCAGGGGGGCCCACTGCCCTTGCGTCGTCGGCTCTGGTAGACGGGCCACCACGGCAAGGAGGACGCTGGCGTGCAGCAAGGCTGCGTTGATGCGCAGCGTCCACCACCGAAGAAACTTGAACGCCCTGAGGAGCATATCAGGTGCGTCCCGATGCATGCTCTCGACGGCGGAGCTCGTGGCGATGGCCCAGTAGATGTCGAGACCCGTTGCGACGTCCAAAACTGCGGGTAATGTGGCTTTCAGGGCGTCGGCCAAGCCCACTCGCGACAGGGCGGCAGCGCTGGCGGCCGCGGCCTCCGCAATGCCATTTTTCTTCGTCACCCATTCTGTCATGGCCAACCGAATGGACACGCCGCACGCCGCGACGGCAGCTCCTCGACGAACGCGCTCATCCTCCTCCAGAACGGCTAACTCCGCGTTCAGCCGCTGGACGAGAACTTTCTCTTCTTCGCCTTCGCGTTGGACGCGGCGTTCAATGCCCGCGTTGATGCGGCTCCATTTGGCCGCTCGGATCCGCGATGCCGTCGCTCGACGGTGATAGCCCCCCGATGCCCTGGAGATGGTGAGCGCGGCCCAGATCCGACGACCTTCCGCGACCTGAGCATCGCGTAGTTGTTTGCGAATCTCGCTATTTTCGAGCAGCGTCTGTTCGCGTTGAGTCTCCTCAGGTGCGTATACCTGTAACTCAACGTCGTGTTCGGTTGTTGCTCGGCTCAGGAGTGCGGCGGCCACTTGATCGTGCATGGTTCGCACGAGTCGCCGAGCGTTCTCGCCATGCCAGTATCGAGCCAGCGCAGTCACCACCACACGGCCCGCGCGGGAAATCGTTTCACGCTTTGCGGCCTCCTCCGCGATGCGGCTTGTGGCGGCCTTTGCCTCCACACGGCGTGCGACAGCCTCTGCTTCCTCCACCGCGAGGCTTGCGACGGCCTCCGCCTCCACGGCGGCCTCCATGCGGACCTCCGTTTCCGCACGGTCGATCCCGCACCGCAACCATTCCTCAAGGTGCTCCAAAAGGCGTTCGGCAGCCTCAGCTTCCATTTGCCCACGTGCCCTGGATTCCGGAACGACGACGTCGAAGCACAGCCTGAGTCCGGTTTGAATGACACGTTGGAGTTGTGGTTCCAAGTGATCCAGTTTATGGCGTGGCACTTCCGAGTGCGACGGAGACGAATCGCCATTTTCTGGAGCGGGGGCCCCAACCGTAGCGGCCGTCGCAACGGCGGTACGTGGGGCTTGTTCGTCAACCTGTGGTGCAGTTTGACCAGAGACCGGTTCAGCCACTCGGTTAACCTCTGGAGCGTCGTGCACGGTAGCACCCGCCAGCGGTTCAGTGGGTGCACCTTCACTTATCGCTGGGTTTGCCGCCGCGGGTTTCTGCTGGACAGAGTGGCCATTGGCTTCAACGGCGTCAGGTCGAGACGGCGTCGCCTTTGGCTTTGAGGTGGCACGCCGCGTCCTTGAAGGTTTCACATGGGCCTCGGTGTTCTCGGCTGCCGCCACGTGCCAATGTTTCGGAGGCACGTCGACCACTGCGGGCGGCGGCTCCGCGACGCCTGAAAAGGTTCCGTCTGCATTTGATGCGCTGGCGACGCGTGCAGCCTTCGACCCCGCGCCTTTGACGCGGTGCTTTCTCGGGGCACCTTTCTCCCGGTCGCCCCCCGCGGTCGTTTGCGGTGGGATTCCCGCGTGGTCGGTTGCCTCTGCGGCCGCCTCACCGACAGTAGACTCAGGTAACTTGCCTCGTGTGGGCAGCTTCTTGGTACGTTTTTTCGAGGGCACCTGTCGCGGTCCCTCCAAAGGCAGACCAGACGTTGTCTGTAATGACGCAGCGTCGGTCGCCTCGCTCGTGGCTTGGGCCGCCTCCAACGGCGGCGGCTCTTTCGCTTTCTTCGTTGTGCGGGGAGACGCTTTCGTTTTCTTCACTGTAGGCGTGACCGTTTGCTGCTGCGTTCCAGACGACTCGGGAATGCCGTCGTTGGAGGCGGCTAACTGGCTAGAATGGTGATGCGATACGTGATGCTTTTTCTTCGACTCCGTTGTGCCTCCGTTGGCGGAGGAACGGCTGCTCCGCTTGGGGGTCACGGCGGCGGTGGGTGGCGTGGCGAGAACGACGACGTCACCCCCAGCACGAGGGTCCGACTGTGGCGCCACCGTGGTCGCGACCCCTTGCGGTTCCATTCTTTTTGGGGCTACTGTTGTGGAAATGTGATTTCAACTGGCAACAAACATGCTCGCTAACAAACGCTCGATCTGAGGTGTTGCGCTCCAGCCCCTCAACTGGTCAGTCGACGACCGACCGAAGCTGAACGGCGCAGTCGACTGACCGCCCGCAGCGTTCGCACGCGACGTGAACGAAGTGGGCGGATCCGTCGAACCACGAGAGCGGCTGTCCGTCACACCACACGCAGCGGCTCATACCCACCCGGTGGAGAAGTGAGCGACACCGGGGCCGCAATCGGGAGGCGCTGTCCGTGAGCAACGAGACAAAATCATCGTAACACGTCGCCACAAGCCAGGACACGGTTGAGCTCAGCAGCGAGCAGCCAAGGCCGCGACCCAGCCAAGGCCGCGACCCAGGGCTGTCGCGGGGGTGGCAGTTGGTCGGCAGCGTGAAAGTGATCGTCGCCATGCCGCGAAGGGTTAACGCGCGGAGCACTCTGCGCGTAGGACATCCTCTTTCCAGGCGCCAATCCCGCTCCAGGCCGAAAACGGGTTCGCCGCTCGGGCAGTCGAACGCGGAGTACACGGGTGCACCGTCCAGGTCGTTGACAATGACCACGTGCGAACCGCACGCGAAAGCGAAGGCGTCGTCTGCAAGGGCCACGATGCGGTAGGGTAAGCACCTTCCCGCCGGGTACAGAGAGAGAAACGCCGCGTCCACTCGAGGTGTGTCGAGGCGGACCACGCGAGTGGGAAGTAGGCCTTCGACGACACCGGTTGGAGAGTATGTGACAGCCCAAATGCCGACGCAGCATCCAGCGTCGGCCGTCGCCGCCACGGTGTTCGCCTGGCTCGAACCAAACGCCCCGTACGTAAAAAAGCCGTTCATACCCGCCCAGAGTCCAGGTAGTGGCAGACGTCGGTGCCACCGCAGCGCGACGTCGGGTATCGACGTCCACTCCACCTCCGCGAAGATACAGTCGTCACTGTCGGTCACCATAAACAAAAGCGAGTCGAAGGCGCGTGGTGGGCCGCGCAGCCGCGATCGTTTCGACGGTGTCCCGGACACGTCGTTGATGCATGGCATCCCCGAAAGCAGCAAGGCGGTCGCCTGCGGGGAGGTGTAGTAAAGCGACCCATCCTGGGTACCCGCAAACATTCCAATCGGCCAAGGCTGGTCGTGGTGGGCCCGGGCGGCTGCCTCCTCCGTTGTGGGATGACGAATCACCAAATAACCACCGTTGACCGTATCATCCGCCAGTCGTAGGCCCAGACGTAACCTCACGCCCCCTTCGCGGCGATCCACAAAGGTAACCGGGTTGCTCAGGGTGGCCACCCAACCCGCTACTGACACAACGCCGTGAACGGACGAAACAGCTGCCAAATTGGACAGCGATATTCTCGCGTTGGTAAAGCACAAATAACGGACGTGTCGTTCGACGCCTAAGTAGACAGGGTCGCAGCGCGCAGTCCGGGGTACGTTGCAAAGACACAACGATCCCGTACGTTGTGAGTGCCAGGTCACCCCCAGCTCGCCCTTCAACGGTTCGATCGCAACGGCCGCCGCGAACGGCACGATCGAAGCGGGGGCACCATCGTCCGTTTTTCTCATCAAAGGCCAACATAACGCCCTCTCGCTGCCTGCCATTGCGTCAAAAATGGGAACGAAACTGAACCCACCATGACAGGATTGGCGACAACCAAACGGTTCGTTTTTTTTTGTGCGAAAAAGACACCCGCCACTGTCGCCCCCAAAATACTCCGCACAGTCGACCTTGCCATTATTTAGACGGAACGCGACAAGGAGGAGACGGGCTATAGAGGAGACGGGCGGCGAGGGGGGCTGTTATGCTGCCGCCTTGGCCGATGAGCGGGTGCGTTTCTGGCCGACTTCGCCCGATGCGTTGCGACGTGCGGGGTCACGCTTTTCCTTCGGTCGCACCTGGGGGTCCTGAACGGCATCTTGCGGCGACTTCAGGTAGTCCTCGCACTTGAGAAACACGACGTTGCGAATTGCTGTCCGGAGTTCCTCGCCCGCCGCATCGAGCATGGCTCCGAGCACGATGCAGCCCGCCCAAGGGGATCGGGCCAACGAAGCGACAATCGGCTTCAGGGCGTTCATTAGAACCCGACGCGTTTCCGTCAGACCTCTGTCCTGAGCAGCTCGGAGCAGGGCTCGCACAGAAAAGCAACCGAAGCGATCCAACGCCCACGATGGCAGCTGCTGAGTGTGAGTTAGGGCCAGCGCTCCAAGGGCCTCGTCGGAGGCGATCGCTAGTGCCTTTTGGCACACGTGCGTGCCGTGGGCGTCGTTGACGAGGCGTTGAAACATTCCCAGAATGCTGTCAACCAGCAGAGCCGCGGAAGCGACTGGAACCGCGGCCGCAGTTTTTCCTTTGAGCTTTTTCTTGGTGTCGGGGGTAGTGGCCGCTGCAATGACGGCTGCAGTGCCATCTATCGACTCCAACAGCACTTGGAGGAGGAACGAGCCGGAGGTGTGGGTGGCCAGAGAGAGGATGAAGGGCCGGCTCACACCGTCCGCGAGGTCCACCGTGTCTATCAGCAAGGACGAGACGCACAGGCTCTTGACGGTGGGCATCCCCGGGGCAAGGAGCAGCCGCTGGAGGACGATAGATGCGGCCGGATGATCCGCGAGCGTCGACGCCGATGAAGCTATTTGCTGGAAAAACGAGTCGGGAAACAGCGCCGCTATCGAAGGCTGGTCAAGCGCGGCCCGCAGCACCGTTGAAGCGTACGGGTGCTTGGCGACAAACTCGGGAAGTTCGTGCGACGCCACGAGTGCGTCCACCAGTGTTGCCGCCTCGTCTGGGGACCCATGCCGCAGTATCGCGCACGGTAGCTTGACGAGCCCTTGCGTGACGACGCACCTCGCGACGGCACCCTCGATGGAGGAAAGAATCTCCGCCGTGGCCCTGCGGGCGGCTGCACTTGACTCGCACAACGCGGCCAAGACGAGATTGTGACGCGATGATTCGAGCAACGAGGGTAGCATTTCAATAAGTTTCGACTCGAGGCGCGCCTTCATGTCGTCAGGAACGTTGCTCGTTTTCACCACTGCCACGAGGACTTCGCTTTCACTCAGATCAGACAGGATGGAATCCAGCAATGGTTCCGTCAACAGCGTAGCCGCTTCCTGCGGACAGACTTTAACGAACGTCGCGGCGACGAACTGACCCACCTCATTGGTTGCGAGGGTGCCGAAGGCGTCTCGTATCAACGGACAAACAATTTCAGAGGTGCTGGATGTTTCCATCATTTTCCGAATAACGTGCGAGCCCACCTTGTGCCGCGCCAAATCAATCACTTCTGGTGAGATGCTTTCGGCCAGCTCTTCCTTGTTTCGAGCCGGTAGCTTGTCGAGGAGCAACTGCAGTAACTTGGTCCCGGAGCGTTGTCGGCACAAGTCAAGCAGCCGTTTCCTTAAGCTGAAGAGAAGCTGGACGCGAATAGTGTTGTCGCACATTTCGCAAAGGGCCTCCACCACGTGAGCTGTCGTTTCGTGCGCCGACAGTGAGTGCGCCTCTTCGAGTACTTTTTTCACAACTTTGGCCCGCTGCGCAGCCGAGCCAAACCGAATCACCGCCTCAGCGTTTCGCAGAAGGCGGCCACCCTTGGCAGCGGCGCGACCCGCATTTTTCAAAAACTGCAGTCTCATCGCCGACATCTTGTGAGGATCAACGAGAATTCAGGCTGCGGTGTATGTGTGCGAAGGAAGGAAGGATAGGGCAAGGACTTTGCTTCAGTCTGCATCAAACCCACGCACGCGCACGTGCCGTTCGCAATGGACGACGGCGATGACGAAATACATCACGACGCACGCTAGCTACACGATAGAGGTTGTCGAACAATACCTTCGTGGTGCGAAGATTACACAGCTGGCTTCAGTAGTTCATGAAGGGAACGAAGGTCGAACCGCGTGTTATACTCGAATTTCGACAGGTCGAATCGTTCACACGCCTCTCGCTGGCTGACTTCGTCCCGTTCCTCTTCAAACAGCTCAATCAAACCGGTGTACGGCCACCACCGGGCTGGCGGAGCGTCGGAGCCGATTTCAATTCCAGACGAATCTGCGGTCGTCGGCTCCTCGTCCACGTCCGTGATCTGCGTGGACACATGGCGCACGGGCGAGGGTTGCTCCCTCTGCCCCATGCCGTGCTCAGCGCACCACGCGACGTGCCGCAAGTAGTGCAGCGATAGATCGTCAAGCGCGTTGCTGCGGTGCGACGCGGCTCGAACGCCGGAGGAATCCGATGACGCGTGGAAGAGGGCCATGAGGCCTGGTAGCTCGGTGAGGACCGGCTCGCTCATCGGGGGCGTCGGCACTCGGTACGGGATGTGGTGGAGGTGCATGATGCGCTCCATGTAGGGAATGTTGCGGGGATCCGTTTGGTGGGCGGCCTGAAAGGTTGCCAGCATGGCGGCCCCGAGTCGACGCCAGTGCGGTGGCTGGTGGCAGCGCGCCAGAGTGTCGAGGTGGCTAAAGCGGCTCTCCAACACGGGAATGAATCGCTTCTGCGGTGCGTGAGATTGCCCAGTCTCAGGTTCAGTGCTCGGGAGGATCTCTGGGCATGATTCGTTGGCGGCTCTTCCTGACAATGCCGAAAGAAAGGGGAACGTTCGGTGTCCTCCCGCCTCGTGAGCAAGGGTCGCGGCGAACCGAATGAAACAGTGTTGGCTGTTATCGGGGCCGCAGCGCAGCGCGTCAGCATCCGTCGGCAGCGGTGCGATACTCGCCAGCACAATTCTCAGCGCAGGAAAATCGCTTGGCGATCCATCCGCGGCCAGAAGCAGTTCAATTGAACTCTGAACCACGGGCGATCCAGGGGCAGAAGCCGTCTCATGCTGCTGCATGCCGGAGACAACAGCACCACTCCGAAGGCGAAAACACAAGCGTTGCGACGCAACCGCTTCGCAGCATGCTTGGATCGTGACAAGGGCCTCGCCTCGTTTTGACAGCTCCAGTGATTCCGCAATGCTGCGTGCTTGTCGGCGCGTCGCCATTCGGCCCTGCCGTTGCCGTTCACAACACTGAATCTTCAACGCGGCACGCTGCCGTGCCGCCTCACGAAGCGCTTTGTCGGCAATCCGAATACGATTTTCCATTTCCTCTCTCGCGGCTTGATGCCGCCGATTCGCAAACAGCTCCTCCACGAATAGACGTTGCCATTCGATCCAGGCCGCCGCTTCGTCGGCTTCGCCCTCGCTGCGACATCGCTGCTCTTTCAGGGAGAGCACTTCGGCGCCATTGCTGCGCTGTCGCGCGTGAGCCACGCGCGTTTTCTCGTCGTTCCAAGCCTGCCGCCCGGAACGGACGTCACCAGGCGTGCCAACTGATGGGGGACGACGAGGGCGTTGCTTGAGAGGTGAACCGGTCCGCTTCATCGGGGATCCGTGCCGACGTAAAGTGGATGGGTCCTGAAATGGGCGATAGATTGTGTGCCAGCGAGCCATGGCATTCGCGTCAAGCGTTGCCTCTTCGCACAATTCGTCGAAGCGTCGGGACGATTCGACCAGCAAATCAGATAAAAGCTCCGTTAGCCTCAGCACGGTCCGCTTTCGAGCACCGACGGCTTCAACGGCCTCCTGGCGAGCCAACATGGACCAGTCGCGCGCTTGCCAGCGTAGCACGGCGGCACGATCCACATCCTCCGAGGCGAGCACGCTGCTTGTCAGCACGGCGACCGCTCGCAAGTGAAAGACCAACGCCGCGGTTCGTTCCTGCTGTTCTCGAGCGACGACCGTGACCCGTCGTCCTTCTTCCATTGCGAAGAGGTTCGCCAGCCCGGCACGGCTTGCCGCGATGATCGCCTCGTCACTCGCCCGCGGCCCAGCATCGGGTTGTTCCGCGGTTCTTCGCTTCACAACACCGACGAACGGCCTCCGCCGCTGGGTGGTGGGAGCGGCAGCCGATGGTGCAGCGGCCGGAATCGGCGGGGCGCCAGCGGCAGCCATAATGGGGATAGTACAACAGCACTAGCACTTACGAAAAAGAACAAGTCGCGATGTCGGGGAAATCACACTTGCCGTGTTCTGGGAGTGTGAGATTTGGGATGATAACGGGTTAGATTTTTGGTACGTTCAGAGGTTTGCCGTCTGGCCCTCGGAACAAATGCCTCGACAACGTGGTGTGTTGCAGGAGCGCCATGGAGTCGTCGTACCTGGCGTGCTCGTGGAACACCGTACCGTCGTTGGCAGCGCCGTCGGCCAGTTTTCGGCCACTGACGCGATGGAAGTCGGGCGGCAGGGCGTTGTATCGCAGGACGTCTTCCACATCTGTGGGCCAATATCGCGGCTCTGGCAATCCCACCAACTCATAGAACTCTTGAACTTGAATGTCCCACGCTGTTTGGATCATCGCGACCGTCTCGGGCTCCCCGCTGATGACTCGCTCGACTTGATGCAGCGGCAGACATCGGTGTGCCGTTGCGGCCGTTTTGTTATGCAGGTTGAAGTTGCAGCGCTCCTCGAAAGTGAAGCTAGAGACGTGTTCCTCGTTTTTCAAAGAAACTCTCTCGCTTTGTCGAAATAGCGCACAAATGTGACGTGTCGTTCCCGCGTCCTCAGTCGGCAGCGGGGGCACGTAGGGAACCACCATTGTGCCCCGCTGCGCCTCGCGCCCGTCGAGCGGTATGCTGATGTTTGCCTCAACGCCGTGCAAGAAAAAGCCCTTGTTGGGTGCGACCCGATAAGGATAGTCAGGGGAGAACATGAACGCGGTGTACAGGGGCTCGCTTCCTGGCAGCAACGGACGAGGTTCTGTTTCGGGGGCTGCAAACAACCGTGGCCAGGCTTGCAAGTGCTTGAGTTCGATAAAGTTTCCCGCGTGGGCTGTCAACCAGTAAGTCCGCGGCGACACAATATCGAGCGCGGCATCGCCAAAAATGAAAGAGACATTCCGCGGAACAGGCACCAGTCTCTCGAACAGATCTGGAACGACGCCATGCTTCTTCAGGTATTTCTCAACCTTTCTGCAGTGGGACAACCACGGCGCGCTCGTCGCACCAGAAGGTATCGTCCGGTAATCGGACGTTGGCGTGGCCGGGTACTGAGTCCGGTCGAAGTCCCGCACGCTCCAACTGAGAAAGAAATCCGACGGCGGGAACAAGTGAAACAGGTTTGGCGTGTCCAGCTCATCCTCGTACACAGGGGGCTGGAACAGTTGGTCACTCAAGATGGTTTTCTCCAGCGGATACTGAAAATCGTGGAGTGCCTCGGGCCTGGGCAGCTTTTCCAACTGCCGCTGCTTTCGTTCCTCCTCTCGCTGCTCCCGGGAGCGGCTGTCCCGCGTCGAAAGCCGAAACTGCCAACCGTACTCGTTCATCGTCCGCACGGCAGCCGCATGGCCGATGACGACAACCGAGCCGCATCCCTTTCGCAACGCGGATGTCAAACGCAGGCGCCGAAGCATTTCCTCTAACACTGATCTAGGGAAGAAAGGGGGTACAGGCCAAGGGTACAGGAAGGAGGGCAACTGGTCCGAGACGCATTCTTATTCCAGGGTGTGTTGCGGCGCAGAGAGCGATGGCGCGAGGGCTTCCCTCCCTTGGGACTCGGAGTGACGACAGTGAGTGAACGAAAATAGCGGATAATTGTGGTTACCCATTCTGCGACATAACCACCCGCAGAGCCAGTAATAAATTTCTGGCTTCGGCGGCCATCTGGCGGCGCACATCGGCGGCTTCGCGAAGAAAGGAAGCATGCTCCGCTTCAATGCGGTGAAGAAGGTCCAGCGCTTCGCCCGAGGTGGTCTTGTCTGCCCCTAGCCAGCAGGTCGAACCACGTTGCACCAAATTTGTAGACGGCGACATCGCAATTGTGAGTGAACCACGCGTTGCCAAGTTGAAAAAAGCTGTGCTGCCGCCAACCGTTGGAAATTAGGAAAAGAATACGCACGGGAGGTCACTGCTTTATCCCCCGATGATAGTGGATCAGTGTGAGAGAACGCGACGCCTCATTCTTTCCTCTGAACGGTACACAATGCGGCCAATTTCGAGACGTTACGGTGATACGCTCGAAGCGGCGCTGCCTTGCGGCTGTCTGCGTTGCGGCGAAGTGTTTGGCAGTGACTTCGACACACCAGTAGACTTGCGCGCGCGGAAGTCCTCAAGCAGCTTCGACTTGTAGTTGGAGGCCGTTTTAGAATCGTGCTCTTGCAGCACAGAATCGCCGGGCGCATCGTGCGCGGAAGGAGCACCTCCCGGAGTCGTCTTTTGAGGGGAGGACTTTGATGTGACCGTGCGGAACTTATCGAGTTCTTGAGCGCGGTACTCTGACTTGGCGGTTGGTTGCTGGAACAGGCTCGGGTCCGCCAAGTCCGCCGTCTTGATGATGTCCTCCGTGACACCATCATCGTCGGGGTCGTACTTGCCCGGCATCGCGTCCGTGCGGACGGAGGGATCGACGACATCATCGCTTGAGAGGCCGAGGCGTCGCATGAATTCATCGCGGTTCATCGATGAATCCTTCGATTTCACTTCCTTCGCAGGCGGGGGGGAGGGTGTGGGGGCCGGCGGTGGATCGCTCCGGGCCTCCTCCTGTTTCGGCTC
>ERZ1292633.588-Hain-H41-02um-R1-588-length-41864-cov-7_pt1 | contig 41864 bp, 33 predicted proteins | sample MGYA00564406_ERZ1292633 | MGnify/ENA primary metagenome ERZ1292633 (study PRJEB36523, sample SAMEA6512639) | groundwater metagenome | collected 2019-01-08 | study: AquaDiva: Metagenomics assemblies of 32 groundwater samples | reverse complement strand
TGATGACGGCTTCTGAACGAATTGTAATAACCGGAGTCGGTCTGACCGCACCCAACGGCGACACGCTCGACGAGTTCCGTCGGAATCTGCTGACAGGCCGATCCGGTGTGAGCGTGATCGAAACGCGCTTTATGGGGAAGGTGCTGGCGGGCGTATGCCGGTTCGACGAGCAAAAGTATCAGACCCGCAAGGATCGCCGCCGAGGGACCCGCGCGGGGTCGATTTCGATCTACTGCGCACATGAAGCCTTCGGTCACGCGGGCCTGGATCCGACAAAATTGGATCGGTCGCGAATCGGCACCTTCGTCGGCATTACCGAGCACGGAACGGTCGAGACGGAAAATGAGATTGACGTTATCCGCCAGTACGACTATGACACCAAGTTCTGGTCGCACCACCACAACCCACGGACGGTAGCCAACAACCCGGCGGGGGAGGTGACGGTTAACCTGGGGCTGAGCGGCCCGCACTATACGATCGGAGCGGCCTGCGCGGCGGGAAACGCAGGGCTGATCCAGGGCGTGCAGATGCTACGGCTGGGCGAGGTTGATGTAGCGCTCGCGGGCGGGGTGTCGGAGGCGATTCACTCGTTTGGAATCTTCGCCAGCTTCGCGGCGGAAAACGCGCTAGCGTGGCACGACGATCCGACGAAGGCGAGCCGGCCATTCGACAAGGCCCGCAACGGGATCGTCGTTTCCGAGGGCGGATGCCTTTTTGTGCTGGAGCGTTTAACCGACGCGCGCAAGCGTGGAGCGCGTATCATCGCCGAGGTCGTCGGGTACGCCATGAACTCCGACGCGAAGGATCCAGTGCTGCCGAACCCGGAGCGGGTGGCCGAGTGCATGCAACTGGCTTTGAAGCGCGCGGGCATCGGCCCGGACGAGGTCGATATCGTCAGCACGCACGCGACGGCGACGGAGACCGGCGACATTCAGGAGGCGACGGCTCTGCGGCAGGTATTTGGCGATTTCAAGAACGTTTACGTGAACAACACCAAGAGCTTCATCGGACACGCGATGGGGGCGGCCGGCGCCCTTGAGCTTGCAGGGAATCTTGGTTCGTTTGACGACGGCGTGATTCATCCGACGATCAATCTGGCGGATTTGGATCCTCGGTGTGCGGTGAGGAATCTAGTCGCCAACGACCCGCGGGATATCGGACGTGTCGATACGATCCTGAACAATTCATTCGGGATGCTGGGGATCAATTCGGTTGTCGTGGTCAAGAGACTGGAAACTGGAAACTAGAGACTGGAAATCGACAGCATTGATACGTCGACACGTGGCGTTCGTTGGAAAAGGAAAGGTAAAGCAGAGGATGTCAGATCAGGCCGTAAGAGACATCATCCTGGGGATCATCGCGGTGGTCGCGCCGGACGCGGACCTCTCCGATGTAAAGAATGACGCGCGGTTGCGCGATCAGCTCGAACTGGACTCGATGGACTTTCTCGACATCGTGATGGAGCTTCGCAAGCGCTACAAGATCGAGGTGCCCAAAGAGGACTATCCGCAACTCGCGACGCTGGATAGCTGCGTCGCCTACCTTTCTCCGAAGTTCGCAGCCATGGCGACGGCCTGACCTGCACGGCGGATGCAGCCCGCCGCATCGCCGCGAAAGAACGTCTTCTCCGTATCTTCTGATCTGTATCCCGATGCACTTCGACGTGGTCATCATCGGAGCGGGGATGTCGGGGCTGGCGGCCGGGATACGGCTGGCCTACTTCGACAAGCGCGTCTGCATCGTCGAGAAGCACTACGCTTTCGGCGGGCTTAATTCGTACTACACGCTGGGCGGGCGAAAGTTCGACGTGGGGCTTCACGCCGTCACGAACTACGCCGGGCCGGAGCGGCGGTCGGCACCGTTGTCGAAGCTGTTACGGCAACTACGGCTCACGCGCGACGATTTCGATCTGCACGAGCAGCGGTTCTCGGACGTGCAATTTCCGGGACGGCGGCTGCGCTTCACCAACGATATCAGCGTATTCACCGACGAAGTCGCGCGCGAGTTTCCATTGGAAGCCGATCGGTTTCGACGGTTGGTGGAGCGGGTCCGTGAATACGATGACCTTCTGCTTGATGCGCCGTACCGGCCCGCACGACCGATCCTGCGCGACGCACTCGGCGATCCCGTGCTGATCGAGATGTTGCTCTGTCCCATCATGTTCTACGGCAGCGCCGAAGAGCACGACATGGACTTCGCGCAATTCGCGACGATGTTCAAGAGTATGTTCCTCGAGGGGTTCGCCAGACCGCGGGACGGCGTTCGCACGATCATCAAGGCCCTCGTCCGAAAGTTTCGCGCAAGCGGCGGCAAACTCATGATGCGCTGCCCCGTTGCGCGGCTCGAAACCGACGGGCGGCGCGTCGTCGGCGTGACGCTCGAATCGGGCGAGACGCTGACCGCCGACGTGCTGCTTTCGTCGGCGGGATACGAGGAAACGATGCGGTTGTGCTCCCACGACGACGCGCCCCCGCAAAACCGCGAATCGGGAGTTCATGAGCCGGGTCGGATTTCGTTCGTCGAGAGCATCGCCGTACTGGATCAACCGCCGGCCAAACTCGGCCACGAGGCGACGATCGTCTTCTACAACGACCACGAGACGTTCACGTACGCGCGACCCGATGAGCCGGTGGACCTCCGCAGTGGGATCGTGTGTTGCCCGAACAACTACGAAGGACACGACGACCTACCCGAAGGCGTCTTCCGGTTGACGTGGCTGGCGGATTACGAGCCGTGGATGCAATGGGACGGCGACGCCTACGCGGCGGCCAAGAAGCGATATCACGATGTTTTTCTCTCGCAAGGCGAGCGGTTCATCTCGGGATTCCGCGATCATGTGGTGTTCACGGATATGTTCACACCGCGAACGATCCATTACTATACCGGCCATTGCAACGGCGCGGTTTACGGTTCGCCGCGGAAGCGCCGCGACGGCCGGACGGCGTTAGAGAATCTGTTCATTTGCGGGACGGACCAGGGTTTCCTGGGCATCGTCGGCGCGATGCTGAGCGGGATTACGATCGCCAACCTGCACGTGCTGGCGCGAGAATGAAGTGAGAAATGAGAAGTGAGAAGTTAGAAGATCGTACGGCGCGCGGCTGTCATTATTCTATCTTCTCAATTCTATCTTCAGTCTTCGTAGGTGTTCATGTCGCATGATCGACTAAAAGATGCGAAGCCGTACTACGACGTGGTCGTCATCGGCTCCGGTCTGGCCGGGCTGACCGCCGCCAACTATCTCGGCAAGTGCGGGCGGTCCGTGCTGCTGCTTGAGCAGCATTACAACTTCGGCGGCATGGCCACGTGGTTTCGTCGAAAGAACGGACACGTTTTCGACATTTCCCTCCACGGCTTTCCCATCGGGATGATCAAAAGTTGCCGCAAGTACTGGACGCGCGAGATCGCCGATTCGATCGTGCAGCTCAAGGGCATCCGCTTTGACAATCCGCAGTTTTCGCTGGATACGACCTTCGACCGCGCCGATTTCACGCGGCTGCTCACCGATCGGTTCGGCGTCTCGAGGGAGACCGTCGAGCGCTTCTTCGACGCGGCCCGCGCGATGGACTTCTACGACGACCAGACGATGACCACGCGGGAATTGTTCGAACAGTTCTTTCCCGGGCGGACCGACGTCTGGCGTCTTCTCATGGAGCCGATCGCCTACGCCAACGGTTCGACGCTCGACGATCCGGCCATCACCTACGGGATCGTCTTCTCGAACTTTATGAGCAAGGGGGTCTACATCTTCCGCGGCGGCACGGACGTGCTCATCCGGCTGATGAAGGCCGAACTGAAGAAGAACGGCGTCGATATCCGCCACAGCGTGCAGGTCGAGCGCATTCGCGTCGCGGGCGGGCGGGCGATCGGCGTGGCGACCGACGGGCGATTGATCTCGTGCGGCGCGGTGCTCTCCAACGCGAATCTGAAGACGACGATCGAAAAACTCGTCGGTTACGAGCATTTTAGCGATGAGTTTGTCCATGAAGCCAGGGCGGTCCGTCTCAACAACAGCAGTTGCCAGGTCTACATGGGGCTGCGACGCGGAGAGAAAATCGACTACATCGGCGATCTGTTGTTCACCTCGGTCGATCCGCAGTTCGATTCCTTGCGGCTGTGCGCGAAGGACGTGACCAGCCGAACGTTTTCAATGTATTACCCCGATATTCGGCCCGGCTCGGACCGCTACGCAATCGTCTCCTCGACCAACGCCAACTGGTCGGACTGGGCGCATCTCCCGGAGGATGAGTATTACCGGGAAAAACAGCACCTGATCGACACGACGATTACCGCGCTCGAGAAGTACATCCCCGACATCTGCGGCAAGCTCGAACATGTGGAAGCGTCCACACCGCTAACGTTCCAACGCTACACGCTGCATGCGATGGGGGCGACGTTCGGCACAAAGTTCGAGGGATTGAAGGTCAGCATGGACCTGCCCAGACAGATCGGCGGATTGTACCACGCGGGTTCGGTGGGGATCATTATGTCGGGCTGGCTGGGCGCGATCAACTACGGGGTCATCGTCGCGAACGAACTCGAAAGTTTTCTAAGTCATGCGACGGAACGCCCCGACCGGGGTATTGCCGACGGCGATGTGGATTCGTTCGAGTCGACCGGCGCCGAAGAGTCGCTCGATGCCGTCGACGAAACCGCGATGGGCGGCTCGTCCCGCGAACCGCAGTCTCGCGAGGAATCGGCCGAGAGTCTGTCGCGATGAGTGATGCAAACGCGATTCTGTCCGCGATCCCACATCGTCCTCCGTTTCTCTTCGTGGATCGGATCGTCGAATTGTCCCCGCGTCGAATCGTGACGGAAACCTTGGCCGACCCCGCGGCGGAGTTCTTCCGCGGTCATTACCCCGGCTGGCCGGTCATGCCGGGCGTCCTGCTGTGCGAGTGCTGTTTTCAGGCGGGGGCGCTGCTCATCTCGCACCACGTCGGAGGATGGAGTGCGTCGGACGGCGTACCCGTTCTCACGCGAATCGGCGACGCGAGGTTCAGGCACATCGTCCACCCCGGCGACACGCTCCGGGCCGAGGTGACGCTCGACGATGAGCTGGACCAGGCCTACTTTCTCACCGGGCGGTTGAGCGCAAATGAAAAGCAGGCCGTGCGCGTGACGTTTTCTTGCATGCTCGCCCGGCCTGCGGAGCCTGCCTCGTGAGCTTCCTCGATCTTCGCGATAAGGTGTTCGTCGTCTTCGGCGTCGCCAACAAGCGCAGCGTCGCGTACCGCGTTGCGCAGCTTCTCCTCGAAGAGGGGGCGACGGTTGTGTGCAGTGTGCGGTCGACCGAGCGCCGCGAAAGCGTGCGTAAGCTGCTGCCGCAATGCGAAGTTCATGTGTGTGATGTCGAATGCGACGATCAGATTGCCGCGCTGGCCAAAGCGGTCCGCGCGAAGCACTCCACGATTCACGGACTCGTGCACTCGATCGCGTTCGCCGGATACGACTCGTTTTCCGGCGTGTTCCATGAAGTGTCGCGGGCCGACTTCCTGCGCTGCGTGTCCATCAGTTGTTATTCGCTCATTGCCGTTGCCAACGCCTTCAAGGAAATGCTCGATAAAAAGGCGAGCGTCGTAACGATTTCGATCTCGACGACGCGCATGGCCGTCGAGAGCTATGGATTCATGGCCCCCGCGAAGGCGGCGCTGGATTCGTCGGTGGTGTTTCTGGCGAAGTCGTTCAGCCGGTTTTCCGAGGTGCGCTTCAACGCGGTGTGCGCGGGACTCTTGAAGACCAGCGCTTCGGCGGGGATTCCGGGCTACATCGACCACTACATGTTCGCCGAGCAGGTTGCCCTTCGGAAGCGCGCGCTCTCGACCGACGAGGTTGCGAACACGGCGCTCTTCCTGCTGAGCGACCGATCGAGCGGCGTCAACGCCCAGGGAATCGTGGTCGACGCGGGGATGGGCATCAACTACTTCGACGCGGACGTGGTCCGTCACACGCTTCGCGGCATCTGGCCGACCGGCACGCCATGATTCTCCGACCGGTGTTGATGCGGATCACCGAGCGGGAAAGTCCCAGGGGCCCGCAACGCCTTGAGCGGCAACGCCGTTACGCCCGGGCGGCGTTGCGGAAATGCGCTGAGTTGAGCGGCGCGCCGACCGAGGGTTGGCGGCAAAGCGATGAACGCGTGCCGATGCCCAACGGCAGGTTCCACTGGTCGATCGCGCACAAGAGATCGTGGGTCGCGGCCGTGATTGCAGACCGCCCCGTCGGCATTGACATCGAGCATGTCGCGCCGCGGAAGACCGATCTGTTCGACGAGGTGGCGACGGCGGAAGAGTGGAGTAAGTTGGACCGGCGGGATTGGCCGGCGTTCTTCCGAATCTGGACGGCCAAGGAGGCGACGCTCAAGGCCAACGGCGTGGGGATCGGACACCTGGCCGAGTGCCGAGTGGTTGCAGCGGATGCGCCGATGCGAATAACGATTTCTTACGCCGATCGGGAATGGGCGATCGAGCATTTCGAGCATGACGGTCACATCGCAGCCGTGACGCGCGTCGGCGACGAAGTTCGCTGGCACGTTGTCGAGGAAGAAATCCCGTTTATTCCGGCGTCCGACAGATAGCGGGTGACTTCGGCAAACCGCCAGTCAGTACCGCGAGTGGTAACGAGCGGTCAATCCGACCCGGGACCACCCGTGATCGGTTCGGCGATGACCGTTCCGCCTTCCGGGGCGAAGTGGAAATACCACTGGTCGCTCCAGGCTTGCATCGCATCTGTGCCGAGAATGAGGTCGGGTAGGTCCGGCGTATCGAAGAGACGCGCCGTCACGGCAATCGTTCCGAGTTGCGGTTCGGAGATGAGAATCTCGGTCTGATTGGGCGTGAGGCGCGATCCGTCCGGGAGAATCCCGCGGCGCATCACCGATGTATTCGTCCCCGTGTCGAGCAGGGCAAGCACACTGCCCGAAACTCCACCCGTCGAGACCGTGACCTCCACGAACGACGTATCGAACGACGCCAGCGTATCGGGCGGCTCCGCGAATGGAATGACCGCGCCGTCCAGTGGAAACGTCCGGACAAACGAGGCCCTCATCGTCGCAAAGTCCAACGCCAGCACCCATCCCGTCTTGCGAAAGAATTGAAACCCTACGCCGTTGCATCCGCAAACGGAGGTGCCGACCAGGGCAAAGTCGGCGTGATCCGACACGTCGCCCGCCGTGTAATCGAATTCGCCGGTGATGTCCATAAATTCGCTGCCCCCGAACGAGAGCACATCGACCCGTCCGACAACGGGGAGTCCGAATCGTTCACGCAGAATCAGTTCGTATCCGCCGCCCGTATCGAGGATGGCCTCGCCGATCGGCGTTCCGTCGATGCTCAGGGGCGTGGTGAACAAGGCCGCCGGCTGCGGCGGCAACAGCGGAACGCACTTCGCGCACGACAGCAACACGCATGCCGCGGCGGCGACTGTTGACAAGCGTAATCCGGACGAGGATCGAATTGCTGGTCTGTCGGCCGGCGTCACGCAGGCATCGTAGGCACGGATCAATGTCCGGGCTAGATGGTGAAGGTAGGGTGCGTCCCGGACGCACCTTCTGATCTCGTCGAAACGCACGCGGAGTTACGGAAGTCGTGCGCCGTTCCAGACGTTGAACGCGCCCGCGCCGTTCAGCAGGTCGATCAGCGAGAGGATGTCGGCGGGAGCCGCGACCCCGGATCGGTCGATGTCCGTCGTCCACAAGGGAAGCGTCGGCCCGACGCCGTTCAACGAGTCGATCAGCGAGAGGATGTCTGCGGGGCTGGCGGTTCCGTCGCCGTTCACGTCGCCCGGCAGGAATCCGAGTCGCGCGCCGGTCCCGCTGATAGAGTCTTCGACGGTCGTCCACGCGCCCGGCTCGATCGGCCCGTTCAGCGTCAGCCGAACGGTGCTGCCGGTCACCTGCTCGACCGCGGCGATGGTCGGGGACGGAAGCACGCCGCCCACCTTGGTGACCACGAACCGCGAAGGCGCCAGCGTGCAGGGTTCGCCGTTGAGCGTGAGGACCACCGACGACCAACCGGTGCGGTTGTTGCCGTCAGGATCGGACGGCCGGCGGGCGTCGATGGCGTTGTTCGGCGGGTCGCTCGAAACGACTTGGAGAGGAACGGTCGGGTCGGTGAACGTGAACTGTTTCTGAGTCGTTTTCGTCTGATCGCGGTACGTGTACGAAGCATCGACGAGTACACACGACTCGGCGTCGGCGTCGATCGCCGTCAGCAGGCCGGTGGCCGAAATGCCGGCCAGGTCGGACCGATCGATCGTCCAAACCATCTGCGAAGTCACATCCTGATCGGGACCGTATTGGAAGTCCGCAGTGGCCGTCAGTTGAATACTCTGCCCGACCGCCAACGCGGTGTTGGAAACCGAAATGATCACCCGACGAAGCTCATCACCGATTTCGAGGCAGCCTCGGGAGTCGCGGTAGGCCATGATTTCCGGGATATCATACGTCGGATGAAAGCGATTGGAGCTTGTAATGACGGCATTCATCGTGTAGGGGGGAGTAGCACATGAGCAATGGTCAGCGCCCCAGTTGTGGCCTAGCTCGTGGGCGGAAAGGTCCGTCTTGCAGGCGAAGGTTCCGCACCCGGACGAGCCGGACTCGACGAGGCTGTAGGAATATGTCGTGCAGACCGCGGCCCACCAGGCGATTCCGATGGTCGTTCCGCTCAGGTTTTTGCCCGTGAAGAGCTGCGCCATGTCGCGATGGACGCCGGTCTGGTTGTTGATCCAGTGCAGGCGAAACTGATCGAGCAGCGTAAACGGGTCGGAGGAATTGTACGGGTCGGGCTCGGCCGTGCGGATAATGATCGTCGTGATAACGTGCCGGATCAGCACGTCGCGCTCGTACTGGGCGTTCATCGCATTGATGATCGAATTGATCTGCGTCTCGACTGCGGGGACGGTTCCGTAACGCTGGAAATACTCGTAGTCCGCGTCGATGGCCAGCTCGGCGAAGTACAGTCCGTCGGCTGCGACGCCGCCGGCGCTTCGCGGGTCCTGCTCGGCGACCGCCGCGTGTTCGGCCAGGGTACAAGTGTCACCGGCTGACACCACGTCCTCGTCGCGATAGACGATGTGCTGACCAGGCGTCGCGCCCGCGACGGTTGCGGGAATCGGCTCGACCCAAAAGCGGTTCCCGCCGGGCATGAGCGCGAGAGCGTGAAGTCCGTCGTCGCCCAGCGTGGCAGCGACGATCGCATCCGGCAGCCCGGCCACCGTCCCGCGATACGTGCGCTCGGGTGTCGGTTCGACATCGGCATAGGCGCCGTCGGCCAGTTGAATCTTGACCGAATACTCCGCTGCGCGAACCGTAATGGGGTTGAGCTCAATGGTCTGGGGCTGACCCTCGATCGACAGGAAAACCTGAATCGCGCCGGCCGCGCCTGAAGCGGTTGTGGGGACCGCGATTTCGACGACTTCGCCCCCCGTCAGGCCCAGCGTCGCCAAGGCATCACTTCTGACTTGGACCGGGTTCGCCGGGACCGGTGCCGGCTCGGGGCTGCCGCCGCTTACGACGGCAACCGTACTCCAGACGATCACCATCGTCGCATGCGTGAAAGCACTCATGCGGAGCGCGCTCCGACCGGACATGATTGTCTTCATAGGCACTCCGGCCCATGCGAAAGGAACCGACCCACGACGTAGCGCCGCCGCCGCCAGTTCGCCCGAAACACACCCCAACCGCACCCCGTCGGTGTCGATCCGGTGATTATGTCGCTCGAACCGGTCCAATTCAACCCGTTTCAGCGGCTGAGGCGGAATATCGATTCTATTCTGACTGTCGGGATGGCTATCGGACGGGGTTTGCAGGTACCAATGCAAAGAAAACGTAATGTCAGTTTTGGATTGCGCGGTTGAAGCGTAGCTTTCTTGACCGGACTGGCCCAATGAGAACAATCGTGGTCAACCGAATCGGAGACGTTCCGCTGGTCGGGAATCGGCGAGGCGGGTTAACGACAGCCGGTTGGGCGTGTCTGGTGCAAGGAGGAGTAACGCGATGATGCAGGGTTGGCGGCGATGTGGCGGAAGTGTGGCGCTGGTGTGGTGCTTGGCGTTGCCGGCCGCGGCGCAAGAAGGCGTTGTCGAGGTTTCGGTTACGGGCGAGGGGTTGAGTGAGGATTCGGCGCTCAAAGATGCGTTGCGTCGGGCGTTGGAGCAGGGGGGCGGGGCGGAGATCAGTTCGCACAGTCAGGTCGAGAACTTTCAGCTCATCCGGGATACGGTGTACGCTCGCGCGGAGGGGATCGTATCGGATTACAAAGTTCTGGAAAAAGGCGACGGGGCGGGCGGGACGAGGTTCTGCAAAATCGTCGCCAAGGTCAACAAGAGCGCGATCGCCACGACGTGGGGCGAGGTGCAGAACGTGTTGGATCAGGTGGGTCGGCCGGGGATCGCCATCCACATCCTCGAACGAATCGACGGGCAGATTCAGGACAGCAGCATCTTCGAATCGCAGCTTGAGAATCGGCTGATTAAGGCCGGGTTCAACGTTTACGCCGGACAGCAGCTTGAAGCGATCGCCAAGAAAGAGTCGGGGGACGCGGCGGTCGAGGATAACACGGCGAAAATGCAGGCAATCGCCAAGGACTTCGGGACGCAGATTTTCATTACGGGCACGTCGCAGGCGAACGCGGCCGGAGTGAATGAGGTCGCCGGTCAGGCTGTGGCGATGTACAACGGCGACGCGATGATCAAGATGTTTCACACGGACACAGCGCAGCTTTTGGCGAGTGAGTCGCTGGCCAACTGGCGAGGCGGGGCTCGCGGGTTCAGTGCGGTTTCGCCGCAGGCCGGTAAGAAGGCGCTGGAGAACGCGGGGCAGGAACTGGTCGAGCGTTGCTACATGAGCGTGATGAAAAAGTGGGCGACGCAGATCAGCGCCGGCGGCGAGCTGATGCTGGAGGTCGAGGGATTCAACGTCGGCGACGCGCTCAAGTTCAAGAAGAAGCTGGAGGCGATCAACGCGGACAAGATCAGAAACGTCAATCAGTCGGTGACCAAGGGCGTCGCGACGTTTCGCATCAAGGCGAAGATGACGGCCGAAGAACTTGCGGAGCATCTCGTTGAGGGCGAGTTCGCCGGTTTGATCGACATTGTGGACCTCAAGACCAACCGCATCCAGGCGAAGAAAAAAGGCGGCTGACGCCGGCGACGAGTGGGCGAAATCATGCCGCACGAAATTCACGGACAACTGGCGGTTGACGGGCAGCGATTTGCGATCGCGGTGAGCCGGTTCAACGAGTTCATCACGTCGAAGCTGCTTTCCGGCGCGGTCGATACGCTCAAGCGGCACGGGTGCGAGGACGACAACATCACCTGCGTCCACGTGCCGGGCGCGTTCGAACTTCCGTTTGTCGCCAAAAAGCTGGCTGAGTCGGGTCGGTTCGACGCGGTCATCTGCATCGGCTGCGTGATTCGCGGACAGACGCCGCACTTCGAGTACGTCGCGGGCGAAGCGGCCAAGGGGATCGCGCACGTCGGGCTTTCGACGGGCGTGCCAACGACGTTCGGGGTGATAACAGCCGACACGCTGGAGCAGGCGATCGAGCGCGCCGGGGCCAAGTCCGGCAACAAGGGGGTGGACGCGGCCATGTGCGCCATCGAACTTGTGAACCTGCTTCGGCAACTTCCATCGCGTGCGTAGAACCATGCCGCACGACCGCCGCCAGGCACGAATCCTCGCCATGCAAGCGCTGTGTCAGTGGGACGTGCAACACGACCATTCGGATGCGGCGATGCTCGATTGTCTGGCCGATCTCGATGCTTCTCCGCAGGCCGCTACACACGCCATGCGACTGGTCCGCGCCTACTGGAACGACGCGAAATCGGTGGACGAACGGATCGCCCGCGCTGCGGAACATTGGGAATTCGATAGAATCTCATCGGTCGATCGAAACGCGATGCGCGTGGCGGTTGTCGAACTTCTGCTGGGGGCGACCCCGCCGGCCGTCGTGCTGGATGAGGCGATCGAGATCGCGCGGGAGTTCGGCGGCGAGGAATCGCCGCGATTCGTGAACGGCGTTTTGAACTCGGTATTGACGACGCTTCGATCCACGACGGGCACGGGTGAGTAGCTGACGTATGGGGCTTTTCGATCGATTCAAAAAGGGGTTGACGCGGACGCGTGAGAAGCTGTCGGCGGGCCTGCGCGCGGTGTTGCGCATCGGCCGGGCGATCGATCAGGATACGCTGGCGCGACTTGAGGAGACGATGTTGTCGGCGGACTTCGGACCGGCGACGACATCGAAACTGATCGAAATCGTACACGCGGGTTGGAAGAAAGGTGAAGTGAACGAGGAGCAGGAGATCACCGACTACCTGCGGACGCATGTTGCGAAGCTTTGGCCGGAGAGCGATCGGCGAATTCGCTTTGCGGAGTCGGGTCCGACGGTCGTTCTGGTGACGGGGATCAACGGATCGGGCAAGACGACCAGCGTGGCGAAGCTCGCATATTATTTCACGCAACAAGGCAAGCGTGTGATTCTCGGCGCTTGCGACACGTATCGGGCGGCGGCGGTCGAGCAGCTATCGATCTGGTCGGAGCGGATCGGTGTTCAAATCGTCAAACACGATCAGGGGGCGGATCCGGGAGCGGTGGCGTATGACGCCTGCGAGGCGGCGATCGCACGCAAGGCGGATGTTTTGCTGATCGATACAGCCGGTCGGTTGCACACGCAGGACCACCTGATGCGCGAGCTGGGGAAGATTCAGAAGGTGGTCGAGCGGAAGATTCCGGGTGCGCCGCATGAGGTGCTGCTGGTGCTCGATGCGACGATCGGACAGAATGCGCTCAATCAGGCGAGGCAGTTCTCGCAGCATGTTTCGGTGACGGGCATCGTGCTGGCGAAGCTAGACGGCAGCGCGAAGGGCGGCGTCGTCGTCGGGATTCGCGATCAACTCAACGTTCCGGTGAAGTTCGTCGGGCTGGGCGAGACGCTTGCCGATCTCGAACCGTTCGATCCGGCCGTCTTCGTGGACGCCTTGTTCGCCGCATGATTCATTCGGGCTTTCGCGTATTCGACGGCGCATTGCGGCCCCCCGGAGAAAAGCCCAAAAGTCCAAAAGTCGAGAGGTCCCAATTGGGATGTTTGGACGTTTCGACGTTTCCGTTGCGGAACAGGACATGGCGTTGGATCAAGACCAACTCGAGCGACTCGCGGACGACGCCTATATGGACCGGCGCATCGGCGGTTCCGTCTATTGCGAACGGTGTGGATACAACCTTCGCACGCTTCCGTACCTCTATCAATGCCCGGAATGCGGACAAGAGTACAATGCAAGGCCGCTGACTATGAAGGGAGTCTATCTTCCTTTTCAGGCGACAGTTCCGGTGCTGGATACGCTGTCTGTGGTATTCTGGGCGGTAGTGGGCGTTGTCCTGTTGTACACGGGCAGTCGTCCGCTCAATGAATGGTTGCTCGCACTTGGCGTGGGGTCCGGGGTTCTGGCGATTATCTATTCGCATCGCGTGTGGACTCGGTTTCGATTGGTTTTCAGGGCGATGGCGATCGAACGGCGCATTCGGGCGGACGAAGGGGCGCGCGACTAAGGAAGGAGCGTGCCCGTTAGCCGCGCCGCCCTCGAGCAAATGGTCCGGCCCGATGGTCGAATGGAACTGACGCATGGCGGTGCGGTTCATCATCGGTCGGGCGGGCAGCGGCAAGACGTTTCACTGCCTGGAAGCCATTCGCAGCCGTCTGCGGATTGACCCTGTGGACGGTCCGCGGTTGATTTTTCTGGTGCCCGAGCAGGCCAGTCAGCAGATGGAGCGGGCGATCCTGCTGCCCCGCGGCGCGTCGGGTTCGGAAGGCGCCGTCGCCGCATCGCATCGGGCCGAGGTTTTTTCATTTCTGCGACTCGCGGATCGTGTGTTGGAATCGACGGCGGCTCCGATCCGAACGACGCTTTCGGAATCCGCCCGCGTGATGGTGTTGCGTTATCTCCTTGCGCGACACGGGCCGAAGTTGGCGTACTATCGGCGGGTCGAACGATTCTCCGGGTTCTTCGAGCGTTTGAGCGCGACGATTGTCGAATTGATTCAGGAGTGTGTGACGCCCGCCGATCTGGCGGCATCGATCGGCGACGCGGGGGTTACGCCGAGTTCGGGTCGCGACGCCGATCCGGCGCACGCGGCCAAGATGCACGATATTGTCCTGATTTACTCGGCCTATCTGGAGTTTCTGGGAGTGGATCGGCTTGATCCTTCGCAACACCTGGAGCTTTCACGGGAGTGCCTCGCGCGGTGTGAGTGGGTGCACGGAGCCGAGCTGTGGGTCGACGGGTTCGCGTCGCTGAGCGGACAGGAAGCGATGACGCTGGCGGTGCTCGCGAAGCTGTGCAGTCATGTCGAAATCGCCGTACTGCTCGATCCATCGCAGATCGGTGTGTTGCCCGGAGAAAAGCCCAAACGTCCAAAAGTCGAAAAGTCCAAATTGGGATGTTTGGACGTTTGCACGTTTGGACGTTTCTGGCGCGGCGGCGCCGCTCGTTTGTTCACGCGCACCTTCCGAACGTATCAGGACGTGCGGAGGATGTTTCAGGAGGCCGGGATCGCGGAGGAGGATCCGCTGATCCTATCGCCCACGCATGCGCCGCGATTCTCCCGCAACAAATCGCTCGCGGAGCTGGAGCGTCGGTTGTTTGCGGACGTGCCCTACGTGCCGTCCGAACCCGGAGCGCGAGCGACGGGCGGTCCCGCGAGCGGGGAAGGTGCGCCCGGCAGCATTTCACTGGTTGAATTGCCTTCGCGACGAGTGGAAGTGGAATACGCGGTGGCGTGCATCTGCGAGTGGACGCGGCTACCCGCGCCAAGGTACCGATTGCGCGACATCGCCCTGATCGTCCGCGATCTCGAACCGTATCACGACCTCATCAGCGAAGCGCTGGATGCGCGGGGGATTCCGTACTTCATCGACCGGCGGAGACCGATCGCGCATCACCCGTTGGTCGAGCTGTTGCGCGCGGGATTCGCCCTAGCGGTCGAGGGCCTGTCGCTTGAGTCTATGCGATTGCTGCTGAAGACGGGGCTGACGCCGCTTTCCGGCGGGGAATGCGATGAGCTTGAGAATTACCTGCTTGCCCACGGGATTCATGGCGAAGAGGCGTGGTCGGGAGTTGACTGGACGTATCGGCGATTGGCGGCCTTCGACGCGCCGGAAGAGAAGGCGTCGACCTATGAGCGCACGTTGAACGAGAGGGTCAACGCGGCGCGGCGTTGCCTTGTCGATCATCTGTCGGATTGGTTGAAGTTCGCAAACGACGCGGGGGGGCACGAGGGCGCGAAATGGGCCGAGGGCGTTCGCCGGTGGTTGGGGCGAATGGAAGTCGCGGCGTCGCTGCGCCGGTGGGCCGACGAGGCCGAGGAACGCGGCGAACTCGACCAGGCCGAGGAACATCGGCAGGTCTGGTCCGACGCGAACGAGTTTCTGGACGACCTTGCGGCGGCGTTCGGCGATCTGCGGCTCACGGTCGACGAACTGGCGGCGGTTCTGGAGGCGGGGTTGGGCGGTCTGACGCTGGGGCTGGTGCCGCCGACCGTGGATCAAGTGCTCGTCGGGTCGATCGAGCGAAGCCGTCATCCGGACATCAAGGCGGCGATCATTCTGGGATTCAACGACGGTGTGTTTCCGGCGCGTGCGGTGGAGGACACGATTCTCAACGACGACGATCGCGAGGCGCTCAGCGAGGCGAAATTGCGGATCGGCGCGCCCGCGCGTCAGCGCGCGCTGGACGAGTCGATGCTCGTATACATCGCCATGACGCGGGCAAGCGACGAACTTGTGGTTACATATGCCCGGGCGAATGACGACGGCGGGGCGTTGCGGGCCTCACCGTATGTGGAGGCGCTGCGAACCGCATGGCCGGGTTTGGAGGTGAGGGCGGCTGCCGACCCGACGCGCGACCGGAGTCTGTGGGACATTCAGACGGCGAGCGATCTGCGCCGGCGACTGGCGATGGAGTTTCGGTCGCGTCCGCCGCGAAGCGACGATGTGGGCGAAGTCCGGGCGCAATGGAACGAACTGTATGAGTCGGTTCGGGTCGAGCTTGGCCGAGATGCGCTCACCGGTTTGAGTTGGTCTTCGCTCGGCGATCGCGAGGAGGCGGCGCTGTCGCCGGCGACGGTCGAACGGCTTTATCCCGGCACGCTGCGGACGAGCGTTTCGAAACTCGAAAGGTACGCGGAGTGTCCGTTCAAGTATCTCGCGGAGCACGTGCTGCGTCTGAGGCAACGAGCCGAGGCGGAGATTGCCGCGGTCGACGTGGGGACCGTACACCACGCGATTCTGGAAGACTTTGCGAAAGGCATGGTGTCGCGGCAGGAAGGTTTTGCGGGTCGGACGGAGAGCGAGCTGCTGACTGGGCTTGCCGAGAGCTGCGAGCGGGTTGCGACGCGCCTGCCGCCCAGCGGGGAATTGGCGGACGCGCGAAATGCGTACGTACTTCGGCGATCGGCGGCGCGGTTGGCGCGGGTGCTTCAGGCTCAGCGACGGGCGAATCAGTCCGGCAAGATTCGTCCGCAGGCGGCGGAGTTGTCGTTCGGGATGGGCGAAGAGAATGGACTGCCGGCGTTGGAGTTGTCGACGCCCGCCGGGCGAAGGGTGACGCTGCGCGGGTACATTGATCGGGTCGATCTCGTGGAAGCGGCGGATGAGCTGCTCGGCGTCGTGATCGACTACAAGGACACGAGGAACAAGCGGCTGGACATGTCTCGCGCGTATCACGGGTTGTCGCTGCAACTGCTGGCCTATCTGCTGGTGCTGGCGGAGAAGGGTGAGACGCCGGCGGGTCGACCGATACGTCGCATTCGGCCGGCGGGGGCGCTGTACTTGAGCCTGGCGCCCCAGTATCACCCGGTGAAGCACCCCGGGCAGGCGGAAACGCGGGACACGTCGCAGGGCGGAACGTTTCGCGCGAGGGGGTTGCTGCACGCGGATCGACTCGACGACCTTGGTATCGAGAGCGGGGAGGGAATGAACGGATGGTCGCCGCATTACGCGGTGCATCGCAAAGCCGACGGATCACTGGGCCATGTCGACAGAAGTGACGTCGCGGAAGCCGCGGCGTTCGACGCGGCGCTGCAAGGAACGCGGACGCGACTCGGGGAGTTGGCCGACGGCGTTCTCAATGGAGCGATCGGCGTGCGACCGTGCCGTTTGGGTGGTTTCTCGCCGTGTTCGTGGTGCGCGATGGCGTCGGTCTGTCGATTCGAGATGGGTTTGTGCGACGTACGGTTCCTCGAGTCGCTGAAGCGCTCCGAGGTATTCCGGCGGCTGACCGCGGATGGTTCAACGGTTGAGTGATCCATGATCGGAAGAGCGCCGCGCCGTGATGTAGCGTCACCCCTCGTGGGTGACGCCAGACGATGAAGACATGGGCTTCCTGATAGATCGTGTGAGTGTTGTCTCGACGTTTTTCGCGGAGCTGTTTCGCCACGGCCTGCCGGAATTCGTCGGCGACATGGACCGCGAAATCGTCATGCTGCTGGACGGAGTCGGCGGGTTTCAGTTTGTACCGCTCCTGGTCCGGAAAGTGCTTCGCGAAACCGGGCCGAAGATCGGCTCGACGTGGTTTCGGTGGCAGGCGGCGATTCCGGGGTTGATTCTCGTCGATCTGATGTGGCATCGGCGCAACCGGGTGATGGCCGCACGACTCGCGCGGAAACTGCGAGTAGTGCGGCGTGCGCACCCGAACGCGACGATCCATCTTGTGGCGTTCAGCGGGGGGACGGGAATTGCGGTCTTCGCACTCGAACGACTTCGCGGCCGGGTTCCGATCGAGACGCTTATCTTGGCGTGTCCCGCGATCTCGCGCGAATACAACCTCGGTCCGGCGATGCGCGGCGTGAAGCGGGCGTACGCGCTGATTAGCAACCGCGATCGATGGATCCTCGGCGCGGGGACGCGACTGTTCGGTACGATGGACCGGCGATATGAGCGCTCGGCGGGTCTGGTGGGGTTCGCCAGGCCTTCGGGATCGTCCGCGATCGACGCGGAGGCCTATTCGCGGATTCGTGAGATTCATTGGTCGCCGGAGTTGCAAAAGGATGGCCACGCCGGCGGGCACACCGGGTGGGCGCATGGGCCGTTCTTGCGACGCCACCTGCCGGCGCTTTTGGCCGGAAAGCCGCTTCTACCTGTCCGGATGCTTGACTCTGGACAGTAAGCGGGCAACATCTGGAAGGGGACAATCCGAAAGGGGCGCAGGAATGTCGTCCAAATACGCGCTGATTACCTCGATGCGGCGCGGTAGAATGGACACTGCGTTTCAAGCATCTCCGTTCACCGACGGCCCGAAAGGAGGCGCATCATGTCGTCCGTTGCGTTTGGTCGGAAGTCAGGGACCGGTACGTTCCAACGCTTCGCGAAATCAGGTGTCGCCGTCTGCATGATCGCGTGTGCGTTCGCCGCGCCCGCCCGCGCCGGCGGGAACGTCGCGGTCATCGACGGGGAGAACGTCAGCCCCAACCCCGTCACTATCGGGCAGTATTGTTGCAACTTTCTCATCGAAAACGGATACGCATGTACAGTTTTTCCCAAGGAAGGCCCGACCGCACCGCTCGATCTCTTTGATGTGGTCGTCGACCTGTCGGGCGACTGGTCGGACCCCACGAGTACGCTCGCCGATTTCATGCGCGCGGGGAAGACGGTGATCACGGTGAACTCCGTCCCTAACACGCTGGGCGTCCACACCAATCCCACCGTCCAGGCGTGGATCGGCGCCAACGCGCAGACAACCGGGAGTGATCGGTTACTCACCACCGTGAGCGATCCAATCCTGGGGAACATACCCCCGGGGACCGAGATCGTGAACTGCTTTCCTACTAACTGTCCGGCGTTGAGCGACACATCAGGACATCTCTATGCCAAGGTCCTTGCGCGCTTCGAGTGGGGTTCTGACGCAATCGGGATCATGCGCAACTTCTGGGAGGGCGGCGTGTCGGTGTACTTCACGGGTTTCCGGCTCGATCAAATTTTCCTGAACGCCGTGGAAGCAAGGACACTGACTATCCCGACGGTTAGCGCGTGGGGTTTGCTAGCTCTGGCGTTGACGTTGGGGATTGCTGGCGCAGTGCTGATCCGCCACCGCCGCAAGTCGCCCGCTGAGCTGCGCCCAGCGCTCGTCGCAACTTTCATCGGGTGCCTGTTCGCTGCCTCGGCAACGATCCAAGCCGATGTGACTACGACGCAGGAGGGCGGCGTCACCTACTTGCGACTCGGTGACGCCGATCCGTTTCACACCACCGACAGGACCGTCGTCAACCTGCGCTCGGTGGCGATACCCAACTCCGTCGGCATTGCCGTTCTTTGGGAGGAGATCGATGTCAATGCCCGGCGCGAACCCTTCTACGCCGTCGGTCTCGACGGTACAAACGTCGACACCGTTCGCGCTACTTCATACGACCTCCGGCTTCGATTCGCCCGGTTCGATCCCGCTATCGAGGCGCCCGCCGTTCCGGCAGCGCTGCTCGCCGACGCGGACAGCGAGCTTTGCATCGTCCAGTTCGTGACTCAGCCTTTGTCGGCGTTCCGCGCGGCAGTCGAGTCCCAGGGCGCGACGATCTATGATTTCCTGCCCAACCACGCTTACATCACCAAAGTCCCGCCGCAGATGCGCTTGGCCATTGCCGCGCTTCCATTCGTGCGCGCCGTGGTTCCGTTTCATCCAGCCTATCGCCTGGAACCGTTTCTGGCGGACAACCTTGATCGCGCCGAGCAATTCTTTCCGCGCCAGCGCTACAACATTCGGGTTTTCGAGGCCGGACAGAAGAACGCGGTCGCGGGCTGGATCGTATTTGCGGTTTCGAATTCCGTTGTTGAGAAGGACGCGTTGTGATAGAATGGCAGCGTCGTCGACGCCGTTCCCGCCACGCCGACCGATTGGAAGGAGATTCGTCATGTCAAACGTAGTGTTGAACCGAGATCGAAGAAGCGCTCGAACTTTAGGATTCACAAAAAGGGGCGTCGCCGTCTGCATAATCGCGTGTGCGCTCGCCGCGCCCGCCCGCGCGGGCACCAAGGTCGCGATCATCGACCGCAACGGCGGGGGAGCGGCGGGCTTGTGCACTTTTCTAGTTAATAACGGGTACGAGTGCACGTTTTTTCCGGAGACCGGCCCCACCGCTTCGCTCGATCCCTACCAAGTGATCGTCGATATTTCCAACGTCTGGTCGGACCCTACGGACATGCTGGCCGACCAGATGCGGAAAGGAAAGGGCGTCATCACGTGGGGGAATGCGCCGCTTGCACTGGATATCATCCACAAACCGACGGTGCAGGCCTGGATCGGGGCGGGCGCATCGAGCGGAGGGAGCGGCCGCCTGCTCACGACCGCGGTGGACCCGATTCTCGGGAGCCGCCCGCCGGGCACAGAAATCGCGGACTGTGGGGACGGAACATGCTACGCGGTCGGTCTGACGGCGGGGCATCCGCAGGCCAAGGTTCTGGCAGAGTTCGTCAACCTCGAAAACGCCGTTGGGTTGTTGCGAAACTCGTGGGAGGGAGGGCAATCGGTGTACCTCACAAACGCTTTGGGCCCCGGGGGAGGGGAGGATGATATCATCCTCAACGTTTTCCGAATCCTGAGCAATCCGATTCCCACCGTGTCCACTTGGGGAGCGCTGGTGCTCCTGCTTGGCATACTCACATGCGGAACACTCATATTGCGGAATCGCCGGCAGCTCCTATGTCAAAGCAGACGAACCATTGGGTTTCTAACCCGCGGAAGTGCGGGCGCAATCGTAATGGCGTTCTTGCTGGGGGCGCCCGATGCCGTAAGCGCCCAGTTGCCGGACCTCGTCGTCGCAACAAACGAAGGTGTGACGCAGTTGCGCTTGGGTGACTCCTCGCCGTTTCATACGACACAGCGCATGGTCGCAAACCTTCGCGTCCTCGATATTCCGAACCAAAGGATTCGGCTTGTACTGTGGGAGGAGAACGCCCCGAATGGGACTCCGATCCCGTTCTACGCGATCAGTTTGGATGGGGCGAAGGTCGATTACGTTACCGACACGTCCTACGGGATTTTGGTTCGATCGGGCGAGCTTGATGGGAAGATCAACGAGCCGTTGGTTGACGCTCGGCTCAAGGGCGGGGCGGATACCAACCTGTACATCGTGCAGTTTTGGACGCAACCGCTTCCCGAATTCCGCAGCGCAATCGAAGGGCTTGGAGGAGCCGTGTTTCACTACCTTCCGATGCACGCTGTTTTAGCACGGATGACCCCCATTGTTCGAGACCAAGTAGCCTCTCTTCCGTTCGTGCGCTGGGTCGGCCCTTTTCATCCTGTCTATCGCCTGGATGAATCGCTGGTCAACGAATTGATTTCAAATTCGAGTCCGGTTCTGGAACGGGTATATACGATCACGCTGCTTGAAAACGAAGCCGCGGCAAAGAACACGGTGGCTTCGCGGGTCATGGAGCTCGGGGGTTGTATCGAGTTCATCGATTCGGACTCGCCGTTTCTGTACGCGACGCTCACGTCCGATCAGCTTCGTCAGATTGTGCGCATGGACGAGGTTCTTTTCATCGGTATTCGCACGGAGACGGGCACGGACATGGATTTGGTGCGTAATCTCAGCGGCGCGAATCACATCGAGAGCGCCGGCGGATTTTCCGGCGAAGGAGTTCGCGGAGAGGTCATAGACAAAGGGCTGTGCACCGATGGCGACCCTACTGCCTGCGACAGACAGCCGTGCAGTGTTCACTCCGATTTTACCCCCGCGCCGGTTCGGCATGGGGGTTTGTACCCGGATGACTGTTACCATGGCACGTCCGTTTTTGGAATCATGTTCGGCGACGGGACCGGCGACCCGACCGCGCGCGGACTTCTTCCGGATGGGATCGGTTTCTTCGCGTCACAGGCGCCGTTCGGGTTGCCCCCGACAGGCAGTCGGTATGCGCACACCGTCGAACTCGTCAATCCCGCTCTTGACTTCAAATGCGTGTTCCAGACCAATAGTTGGGGCAACACCGCAGGGTGGAGTTACGATGCGGAATCCGTGGAGATGGATCATATCATATTCGATTCGGACCTCTTCATCTGCCAATCCATGGGGAACTTCGGATGGCAGGCGGGGGGAAGCGTTACGGGCGCCCGTCCGCAGGCGTGGGCGAAAAACATCCTTTCCGTAGGCGGGATCCGCCATTTCAATCAGCTCGATCACGCGCAACATGAATACTGCGAGAGCATCATGAATTGCTGCAATGTCTTCCCTTGCCCGTCGCCGAACACGTGCTGTTCGGACACCTGCCCTCTGTGCGTGTCCGATCCGTCTTCTTGCGAATTTTATTGCGGCATTGAATGTCCAAGTTGCGGCAGTCGAATCTGCGCCAGCCACGGACCGGGGCCGGGCGGACGGGTCAAACCGGACCTGACCCACATGAAGGATTGCGTTTGGGCAACGTCGTTCCCCTTTCCTTACGCCGATTTCGGCGGAACAAGTGCGGCCACGCCGATTACGTGCGGGTACGCCGGTCTGGTATTTCAGGCGTGGCATGAGAGCGTGTTCAAGGTCTGGAACGGGTCGACTTCGGTTCCGACGGGCACACCGAACGGGACCGTCTTTAGCGATCGCCCCCACGCGACGACGGTCAAGGCCATGCTCATCAACACCGCCTACCGCTATCCGCTGGTCACCGAGCCGCCGCTGTACCGCCCCGACTTCACCCGCGACAACATGGGCTGGGGCATCGTGGACGTGGCCACCCTTTACGAGCAGCGGAACAACATGTTCATCGTGAACGAAACCGACCTGCTGCCCCTTTTCGGGACCCGCACCTATACGTACACGGTCCCGACGGGCAGCCCGGCCCTGCGCGTCACGATGGTCTACGCCGACCCGCCGGGGATTCCGAACTCGACCTCCAATCTCGTCAACGATCTGTCGGTGAAGGTGATCTCGCCGTCGGGAACGCTTTGTTGGGGCAACTTTGGTTTGGTTAGTTGTCCGATTCCGGGGGCGTGCCTCGATGACTTTTTCGTGGGCAACTGGTCCGTTCCAGCAAGTTCCACGTTGGCCAAGGATCACAAGAACAACGTGGAAAACGTGTTCATCAAGAATCCGCAACCCGGTACGTGGACGATCACGGTGTCGGCCGATTCGATCGTTCAGGACGGGCACGTGGAGACGCCGCTACTCGACGCCGACTTTGCCCTCGTGGTTTCCTCCGGCGATCGCCCGCGCGGGCGCTGCTGCCAGACGGTCTGCACTCCGTCGTATCATTGCACGTGTTCGTGGACGAGTCGGTCGGCCTGCACCGGGCCCGGGGCCGTGTGGGTCAGCGACGCCACCTGCGCCGACGACTGCACCAACGTTTGCTTCGATGTTTGCCCGGCGTAACCTGGAAAAAACGAGGGCAATCCGAAAGGGGACCCGGCGGGCTTCCGATATCAGTCGGTGAGAAGTAATCTTCGTCCGAATCGTTTGCAGGGAGTTGCGATGATGAATTGGCAGCGAAGTTTTTCGGGGCCGGCCTTGCGAAGCATGGTCGTCACGGGTGTGTTCCTGTTGTCGTGCGTGGCGGCACGCGCTGGAGACGATGCCAAGAAGACGGCTGAGTCCGACATCGCGATCGGCGGATACTGCCCGGTTTCGTATCAAACCCTATCGAAGGCGGTGAAGGGCGATCCGGCGTTCGCGGTTGAATACCAGGGGCGTGTGTATTACTGCGCCGACTCGGACGCGAAGAAGGTCTTCGAGGCCGGTCCGGGCAAGTACGCTCCGAAATACGGCGGGCTGTGCACGACGGCGCTGGGAGGCAGCTACGGCAACCGCATGCCCTCCGATCCGGAGGTCTTTTACGTGATCGAAGGGAAGCTCTACTTGTTTTCGTCGCTCAGAGCGCGGAAAGCGTTCGACCGCTGGCCGAATCAGTATATCACCAATGCCGACTCCCTGTACGACCTTCCCGCGATCAACGGATATTGTCTGGTTTCGTACCAACAGGCGGGCAAGGCGGTGAAGGGCGATGCGAAGTTTGCCAGCACCTATCGGGGCGTCGTCTACCGCTTCGCCGAGGCAGAAGCGGTCAAGGCCTTTGAAAAGGATCAGAAACGCTTCGTGCCGCAGTACGACGGCTTTTGCGCCGAGGGTATGGTTCGCGGGAAGTCCTTTCCCGCCGACCCGAAATTGTTCGAGGTGATCAACGGGAAGACCTATCTTTTCTTCGATGAAGCGGCCAAGAAGACATTCCTCTCGAATTCAAAAGAGCTTATCGCCAAAGCCGACGCCGCTTGGATTGAGTATGAGAAAGCGAGGGCTAAGGAAGACAAAGAGCGGATTGAGGGCTATCGCAAGATGCCGGGAGAGCCTCGGTCCCAAGGTGAACCGTCGCCAACCGCGCAGCCGTCCGAGCCTTCGCCGTCCAAACCGTGACCAGGGCCTCGGCTATCTGTGATTCTCCTCCAGTTTAACAGTCTGCGGCTCTCTATCCCTTCCGCCGTGGACTTTCCCTTCAGCGGTTCTTTTCCAACCGCCGATATCGCCAAGAGCGCGGTTTTCAGTATTGTCCGCGTTGCCCTCGCACAACGCGGACCCGTAGAAGGGGATTTGCGCGCTGGGGGTGCTGCTCGTGTCCCGGGCGGCAGTCCGGCGCGTCTCCACAAACGGATCAGCGACACGAATGACTCGCGGTATCAACCAAGTCGGACCTCGCTCGCTTCTGGCGCCGATCGCCGCGCTGGCCAGCTGCGCGTTCCTTTGGGTCGCGCTCCTGACGTTCAACGTCGGCGATTGGCCCAGTCCCGATCAATTCCCACACAACCATCCATCGGCCAACGCTTGCGGCCTCGTCGGGGCGTGGGCGTCGTACCGGCTGCTGCACCTCCTCGGCGATGGAGCGTATCCTCTCGTACTTTTCCTGACGCTGGCTGCGGTATTCCGCCTCGTCCGCGGTCAGATCGGCAGCGTCTGGGAGCGGGTATTCGGGCTGGGGCTGGTCGTCGCCTGCACGTCGGCGTCCGTGCATCTCATGTTTGCCGGGGGACCGCGATCGCTGCCTGTCGGACACGGCGGACTGGTCGGTTTTGCGCTCGGCGACTTGCTGAATCACAACTTTTCAAGAGCCGGAACGATTATCGTGCTCGTATCGAGTTGGATTGTGGGGCTGATTTTCACGACACAAGGATGGGTGCTCAAGCTGCCGGCTGTGTTCGGGCGGGCGGCGCAAGCTTCAGCTGAAGCGATCAGCGTCGTCCGGCAGCTCACACGCGTGGCGACTTTGCGTGAGGCCCTGCCGGCGGGCGGCGCTGTTTTGGTGAACTCGCCGCCGACCCCCGAGCCGCGGGCTTTAGCCCGCGCGGACCTCCCTCCTTCATCACGCCGCGGTTCCAGGTCTGCCAGAGATGCAGCCGAGGAGGCCGAGTCCGATTCCATACCCGCTCGTGCGGACGACGAATCGGTAGACCGTCCCGTGCCGATTCAACCCACGGACGGCAGTGCGGAGAAAAGCCCGAGCGCCGCCGTAGGTGGCGGAGTCGCTTCGACGTCTGACGGCGCGTCGGCAAGCTCTGGCGCCGCATCCAAGGTCACGACGGAGAAAGCAGCATCGCCGGAAAAGCCCGCAGCCGTTCAGGTCGTTCCGAAACCCTCTCCGGGTCCGATTGTGCGGTTTCCGTCACAGCAGCGTGCCGCGGCAGCCGAGCCGTATCCGCGTCAGATCGAGAATTGGCGTCTGCCCGACGTGAGCCTGCTGCGTGAGCCGGAGTACGGCTTCAACGCCCAGCAGGAGGCGATCGTCCGCAAGCAGGCCAAGGTGTTGGAAGATACGCTACAGGAATTCCGCCTCGATGCGCAGGTCGTCGAAATTGACACCGGACCGGTCATCACGATGTTCGAGCTTCGCCTCGGCGCGGGGATCAAGGTCTCACAGATCGCCACACTTTCGAACGATATCGCCCGGGCGCTCAAGGCCCATGCCATCCGCGTCGTCGCCCCGATTCCCGGCAAGAACACCGTAGGCGTCGAGGTGCCCAACACGGTCAAAGAAAAGGTGCGGATGAAGGAGTTGATGACGCTGGGCGGCAAGAAGGCGAGCGAGATGGCCCTGCCGCTCTTTCTCGGCAAGGACGCCGCCGGCGCGGCGCTCGTCGCCGATCTCACCTCCATGCCGCACCTGCTCATCGCGGGGACCACGGGTTCGGGAAAGAGCGTTTGTCTCAATTCGATCATCCTGAGTCTCTTGATGACCAAGCGCCCCGACCACATAAAAATGATCCTCATCGACCCCAAGATGGTCGAATTGAGTCAGTACAAAGACGTGCCGCATTTGATGTGTCCGCTGGTGACCGACATGGTCAAGGCCGAGAAGATTCTCGAATGGGCCGTCTCGCAGATGGACGAGCGCTATGAATGGCTGGCCGAAGCCCGCGTGCGAAACATCGCCGGGTACAACGCACTCGGCGCGTATGAGATTTACGCCCGCTTCAAGCCCGCCAACGAGGCCGAAAAGGCGATCATTCCGGCATTCATGCCCTACATCGTGATCGTGATCGACGAGCTGGCCGACCTGATGATGACGGCGGCCAAGGAAGTCGAGCATCATCTCTCCCGGCTCGCGCAGAAGTCGCGGGCGGTCGGCGTACATATCATCGTGGCTACGCAGCGGCCTGAGGTAAAGGTCGTCACGGGCCTTATCAAGTCGAACCTTCCGGCGCGGGTGTGTTTTCGCGTGGCGTCGCGGATGGACTCGCGGATCGTACTCGACCAGAACGGGGGCGAGGTGTTGATGGGGCAGGGGGATATGCTGTTGCTGCCGCCGGGTTCGCACAAGCTCGTCCGTGCGCAGGGCACATTTCTCGAAGACAGCGAGATTCATGCGGTTCTGGAAGACCTCGCGTCGCGAGCGAAGCCGGACTTCCATCCCGATCTGCTGAAGATCAAGACGGTCGAAACCGACGCGGGCAACGACCTACGCGATCCGCTGTTCGACCAGGCCGTGCGGATTATTCTCGAATCCAAACGCGGCAGCGTCAGTCTCCTTCAGCGGCGGCTCACAATCGGCTATTCGCGGGCGTCGCGGCTCATCGACCAGATGGCGGCTGCAGGGATCGTCGGCGATTACAAGGGGAGCCAGGCCCGTGAAGTGGTGATGACCCTGGACGAGTGGAACGCGCTGCAGGCTCAGGTGGCGATGGACATGGCGGCGGAATACGAAGCCGATCAGCATGGCTTCGAGGACGATGGCAATGCCTTCGTGCCGGACCTGATCGACGATCGGAACCTGCACAACTAAGCCGCCATCGTCGGCCCAATCCCTTCGATGACCACTTGCCGCAACGTTTGACTATCTCCGAAGCGTTTCACCGCGTCCAGAATCTCGATACCCGCCAGCCGGCCGTCGCTGTCGTAATCCGCCGCGATCCCCTCGGCGAGATGCTTGGTTGTCACCGTCGTTTCTCGGAAAGTGATCGAGATGGCGTCCACCTCGGCATCATAACTGATCTTCATCGGCGAACCCTCGCTTGTCCTCAGAAGTAATAAGTATACACGGTCACAACAAGGATTTCATCGGCTTCCTCAACAAAGATCGGCCGTACCTGCTTGGTCTCGAAATATCGCCCGTTCCAGAGGCCGCGAAAGGGAAAATTGACCCTCGTCTCAAGCCGCCCGAGTTCGGCAGGTTCCCATGAACCCGTTCGGATTGCCTGCTCGACTTCGTCCGCCGTGAATCCGCGCTTCGCCATGTAGCCTTCGGCATGGGCGGAAAGGCGAATCGGGACTCCGTCGAAAGGTCGCATGGTTGCGGTCATCGGTGCGGTTCAACAATCAAGTCAATCGGTGAAACACGACCTCGCGGATGAAGTCCTGAGCTATGCGTATGGGGGAGATCCCGCGTTCATAAGTCGTTTCCTCGGTTGCTGGTGAGACACGCCGGACTACAAAGGAATCGTCCACGAGAAACACCTCACGTATCGAAATCGGACATTTGTCCAACTTGTCGAGGCGCCTGGCTGTCCCTGACCCATCGTCCTCGCTAATTAAAAGGCAAACGCGGTTCTCGGAGCGTTCGTTCTCATCATCTTGGTCACTGGGATAGTGTTTCCCAAAAAAGAAAATGTAGCGGTAGCGTCGCGCCCTTGCGTCAAAATACAGAGCGAACAACCAACTCTTGGGGACGGTTCCGCCTATTCCAACGAGGTCCCATTCGGGCTGGGCGATGATCTCGTAGGGTCGCATCTGAATACGCACTTGGGCCGACTCTCTCGTGACTCGCCCGGCGCACACCTCGAACTCCCAGCGCAACTGCTCCATCTTGCGAGCCCACCGCTGGTATAGTAGTTGGCGTTTTTGGTCGACACGTTCATCCGCCTCGTGGGCGATTTCCTTCGCGAACGCATCGAGTTCCTTATCTTGGGCGATTACGGTCAAGTATCTGTCGAACGTCGTGAGAACACGATGAGCCGTTATTTGGCACAGGCGATTGAAATCGCCTTCGTCGGCTGCCGTCAGCGCTTCGAGGTATTCGCGACGCTCTTCCGGGCGGATGATCGCGGCGGTCAGGTTGGCTTGGAACAAAATCAGATCTTGCCAGAGGCGTGAGATGCGGCCATTCCCGTCCTTGAACGGGTGGATTCGCGCGAGGGACCAATGCGCCCAGCATGCCATTAGAAGCGGTGAAATCCCTTCGTGTCCACACCGCAAATGCTCCATGACCCGGTCCACAAGCGTCGGTACAATCGTGTGATCGGGTGGCTGATACTTCGCGCCATCGATCAAGACCTGCCGCTCACGAAATCGGCCTCCCCAGAAGTCGTCGGGGGTCTCATGAAGGATGAGCTTGTGTATCTCGAAAAGCTGATCGACGGTGTGGACGGCCGCACCGCCACCGACGATGTCCGAAACTCTATGGGCCGCCGCGCCGAGGTTCTTGGCCTCGATGGCTTCGCGTTTTTTCGTTGCGGAGATCTGCCCTGTTTCCAAAACCATCACGGTTTCGCGGAGGTCTAACGTATTTCCCTCGATGGCGTTGCTGCTGTACACACGCTCGCCGAGCAAGCCGTCCTGGATGCGCTTCACCACGGCCTCGGGCAAGGGGCGGTACTCGTTGACGATGCGCGCGGTTTCTTCGACATCGGCGAGCAGGGCCGACGATGCTTCGTTGAGGACGATCTGATCGGGCAGGAACAGCTCCATTTGCTCGGATCCGCTTCCGGTTCTATCAGTTTTTCCGCTCAACATCCGCGGAAGTTGAGTAGAGTATCGGCCTCGCACTGTTGCTTGACAAGTAGATACGTTGCGATCGCCGGAGTCCAGGAGTCCCGGACACGAGGGATGGTTGTGCAAGTCCACCGCGGCCCCGCCGCCGTAATCGGGGGCAAACAACGACCCTTTGACAACGCCGATCGCCTCGCGTATATTCCGCCCGTGCCGCAGCAGGTTTTCGACAAATCGTGCGTTTGGAGGCTGGCTTGACCACGATCGCGGTCATCCCGGCCCGCTTCGGCTCGACTCGCTTCCCCGGAAAACCTCTCGCCAAAGAATCCGGCAAGTACATGATCCAGCACGTATATGAGCGCGTCTCCGCTGCGCGGCGGATCGACCGTGCGATCATCGCCACCGACGACGTGCGGATTGCGACGGCTGTGAAATCTTTCGGCGGCGAGGCGCGGATGACGCGGGCCGATCATGTTTCGGGAACGGATCGCGTCGGCGAAGTGGCTGCGGCGCTTGACCTTGCGGACGACGACGTGGTGTTGAACGTTCAGGGCGATGAGCCGGAAATCGAATCGGCCTCGCTCGACAAGCTCGTCGAAGGGATGATCAGGTGTTGCGGCGCGAAGCCTCCCCCCTTCGCAGGTGGGGACACGGGGGGGTTTCCTTCCATCGGCACGATCGCCGCGCCGTTCGACGACGCGGGTCCGAAGCAGGGTCCCGGTTCGCCGTTCGATCCGAATTGTGTCAAAGTTGTTGTGGACGCAGCCGGTCGGGCGTTGTATTTTTCGCGAAGTCCGATACCGTATCCGCGCGACACGGGCGGGGCGATCGATCGACCGTCGCGCTGGCTGCTGCACATGGGCGTCTACGCGTTCCGTGCGGCGGCGTTGCGCGGGATCACCGGCGGAAGGCTGTCGCCGAGCCGCCTCGAAAAGACGGAATCGCTCGAACAACTTCGCTGGCTCGAAAACGGATTGTCCATCGCGGTCGTGATCGTGGAACAGCGCTCGGTGGGCATCGATACGCCGGAGGACTACGCGGCGTTTGTGCGGCGAACTCGACAATCAGAACCGCGACCGTAAGGGAGCGGGCGGATTGGGTGATTTTGCGGTTTGGCGATTGATCTTGTCCGAGCCGGGAGCGTAAGCGACCGAACACGGCAACGAGGGGCGAGGAAGAACGTAGAATAGGCGCCACTGCCGTGTCAGCAGTGGCCGTTGGGCTTCTTGGCGATGTAAGTGGCGGCCTCGATCATGAAACCGGAAAACAACCTCGCTCGCGTCGGTCATATCTCCGAGGAAACCGAGTTTTTCACGCCCATGCCCGCCGGCTACGAACCGGGCAAAACCAAGTACGTCGTCGTCTTCGGCACGGTGATGAGCGGACTCGGCAAAGGCATTTTCTCGAGTTCGCTGGCGAAGATTCTGCAGGACAAAGGGCTGACCGTCGCGCCGATCAAGCTCGAAGGCTACCTCAATCGCGACAGCGGCACGCTCAATCCGTTTCGTCACGGCGAGGTGTTCGTGCTCGACGACGGCATGGAGTGCGACATGGACCTGGGCACCTACGAGCGAATGCTCGACCAGGACCTGTCGCGGCTGAATTTCACGACCAGCGGGCAGATTTTCTCCTCCGTGCTCGAAAAGGAACGCGAGGGCCGCTACCTTGGGCGCGACGTGCAGATGATCCCGCACGTGACCGGCGAGGTGAAACAACGATTGCGAGAACTCGCCGTCGCGACCGAAGCCGACGTGGTCTTTGTCGAGATCGGCGGCACCGTCGGCGATGTCGAGAATGCCTACTTCATCGAGGCCGTCCGTGAGATGTCTTTCGAGGAGGGGCCGAGCAACTTCTGCTTCGTCGCCCTGACCTACATCGTCGCCCCGCAGTCGCTCGGCGAGCAGAAATCCAAACCTGCCCAACTGAATCTCAAATTGCTCAACGCCGCGGGCATTCATCCGCACATCATCGCGTGCCGGGCTTCGGCGCCGGTCAGCAAGAAAGTCCGGGAGAAGATCGCGCTTTTCGCCAACGTGCCGATGGATCGCGTCTTTTCCATGCACGACTGCGACAGCGTGTACGTTATCCCAGAGATGCTCCGCGGCGCGGGCATCGACGCGGCGGTGATCGATCTATTGGGGCTGGGCGACTGCGTTGAGCAAGAAGTCGAGGAGGCCGCCCGCCGCACGTGGAACGCCTACATCACTCGCTTCCGCGGCGCGATTCATCCGCTGACGATCGGCATCATCGGCAAGTACACGTCCGTCCGCGACAGCTACGCGAGCATTATTCACGCCATCGAACACTCCGGGGCGGCCTGCGGGGCCAAGGTCCAGCTCGAATGGGTGGACAGTTCCGATCTGACCGATGCCAACGTCTCCGAAAAACTCCTGCACCTGCACGGCGTCATCGTCCCCGGCGGATTCGGGTTCCGCGGCGTTGACGGAAAGATCGCCTGCATCAAGCACGTCCGCGAGAACCGCATTCCGTATCTGGGCATTTGCTACGGGATGCAGATCGCGGTCATTGAGTTCGCGAGAAACGTCTGCGGACTGACGCACGCCGGCAGCACCGAGATCGAGCCGGACTGCGTCCACCCGGTCATCGACCTGCTGCCCGAGCAGAAAAAAATCGAAGGACTCGGCGGCAACATGCGCCTCGGCGGGTTCGACGTGCAGCTCACTCACGGGAGCATGATGTCCGAGCTTTGCGGCGGCGCGGATCGAATCCGCATGCGCTTCCGCCATCGTTACGAGGTCGATCCGCAATACATCGACCTGCTCGAAAAGCACGGACTCGTCTTTTCGGGTCGCAGCCCGGAGCACCCCATCATGCAGGTCATCGAGCTGCCGCGTGGTGTTCACCCGTTTTTCATGGGAACGCAGGCGCACCCGGAACTGACCAGTCGCCCGCTCTGTCCGCAGCCGATGTTCGTCGGTCTGGTCCGCGCGGCCCTGCAGTTCATCGGCGTAGCGCCGGACGAAACGTGTCGTGACGTCGGCGTCGGCGGCATGAACCCGTCCGGTCCGGTAGGCACGACAACCGCACCTGCGTGATGGATTCGGTTCTCGATTCTTCTTGGGTCGCTCGCTTCCCGCGCACGCGCTACCAGGGCAGCAAGCGGAAGCACGCGGCGGCCATCGTCGACCAACTCCGCGACATGTCATTCACCACCGTCCTCGATGCCTTCGGCGGAACGGGGGCCGTTGCTTACGCCTTCAAACGCGCGGGCAAACGTGTCACCTACAACGACCTCCTCGTGTTCAACCATCAAATCGGGCTGGCACTGATCGAAAACGATTCCGTGCGACTCATTGACCAGGAGATCGCCGCGATCGGCGAGCGCCGCATCGGCCTCGCTTACGGTGACTTCATCGAACGCACCTTTGCGGGCGTCTATTTCACCAACGACGAAAATCGCTGGCTCGATACCGCGGTCGGCAACATCTCCCGTATGACCTGCCGCTACAAGCGTGCTCTGGCCTGGTTCGCGGTTTTTCAGGCGGCGATGGCCAAGAGACCTTATAATCTCTTCCATCGCGCCAATCTCTACATGCGAACGGCCGATGTGCCTCGATCATTCGGAAACAAGGCCGGTTGGGACCGACCCTTCGAGGATCACCTGCGAGCCTTCGCAGCCGAGGCGAACGAAGCCGTCTTCAACGGGCCGCAACCGTGTCGCGCGATGTGCCGTGACGCGCTCGAAATCGATCCGGTCTTCGACCTCGTCTACATCGACACGCCCTATATCAATCGCAACCGCGTCGGCGTGGACTATCGCGCCTTCTATCACTTTCTCGAAGGGATGGTCCGCTATGACGATTGGCCGGACCTCATTGACCGTGGATTCAAGCACCTTCCGCTTCGTCGCAAAGCGCATCCGTGGTCCGATGCGTCGGCCTGCCACGCCGCGTTCCGCGTCTTGTTCGAACGGTTCCGCGACAGTCAGCTTGTCGTTTCTTATCGCAGTGAGGGGATCCCTTCGATAGACGAGTTGGTGCGAATCCTGCGTCACATGAAAAAAAAAGTTCGGATTGTAGACTTGGATCGACGTCCCTACGCTCTTTCCACCAATAGCCGCTCGAGCGAGACACTTTTGGTTGCGGCTGATTAGAGCACGCCGAACAGGACCGTCCGATAGGGGTCGTCACGACGCGGATGGCACTCCTCCGTGGCATTAACGCTTGCCGAATTCACGCCACGCTGCAGCGACCGGCTGTCGATTACATCGTTATTTATCGTATGCTTGAATCAAATCAATCCTTGTCATAAAGGTTTATTCTGGCCGAAACGGGCTTAGCGACTATCCCAATAACTTCCCCGAGCCGCGGGCGGAACGAAGTCCCGGCGCACCGGGAGCCTGCGCGGAGCGCCCCCGAGCCGCCGGGTTCAGCCCGCGCGGAGTGCCGGAGTCTAGTTATTGGGATAGGCTCCAGGACGAATTATTCGGACCTGAAACGGTGAATGGCTGCCGTTCACGATCAAAGGAAGGGATAAACGTGTATGCCGCCGAAGGACATTTTCAAGAAGCTTGTGGCAACGGGAAGGCTGCCCACGCCGCCGGGCGTGGTACTCCGACTGCTGGAAGTGACCCGGCATCCGGACGTTTCCATCGCGGAAATCGCGGCGGTGATCGGCGCCGATCCGGGTCTCACCGGCAAAATCATCCGCTTCGTCAACTCGCCGATGGCCGGCTTGGCTCGCGAAGTCACCTCGCTCCATCAAGCCGTCGTGCTTCTCGGCATCCGGACCGTCAAGATGATGACCCTTTCCTTCTCGTTGTTGACCCATCGCTCGAAGATCGCGTGCGCCGGTTTTGATCAACAGCGGTTCTACCTGCGGTCGTTTACTTGTGCCGTGGCGGCCAAGCATCTCTCCACCGCTACGAAGATCGGAGTTCCGCAGGAAGCGTATGTGGCCGGTCTGCTCAGTCAGATCGGCCTGTCGGCGCTGGCGAGTGCAATCCCCGATGAATACGGAAAGATTCTCGCCGCCGCGGCGAACGCGCCGCGCAGCCTGCCGGAACTCGAGCGGGCGGCCCTTGGTACGACCTATGCCGAAATTGGCGGCCACTTGTTGCGGTCTTGGGGTATACCCGAATCACTGTGCCGTGCCGTGGAATCGTTTCACAGCGTCGACGGCGTGCCGCAGGCGTCGCCGCTCGCCCCGATTCTCTACTCGGCCGAAATCGTCGCGGAGATTGTATGCGGCGATGGCGGACGCGAACCCTCTCAGGTTCCCCGATTCGTCCAGGCCGCAAGGCAATTCTTCGCCCTCGACGACGAGAAATGTGCGGCGGTCATCAATGAGAGTGCACGGGAGTTGGAGGAGTCTCGCCAACTCTTCGATCTTCCGGCTGCGGGCATGCGCGGGGTTGACGACATTGAATTCGAAGTTCGAGAATGCCTCATCGAGCTGGGGCTGGCGATGCACCTCGAAAACCAGACGCTCGTTCAGCGGCAGGAAGAGCTCCTGCACCGGGCGACGTCCGATCCGCTGACCGGCGTGGGCAACCGGGCCGCCTTCGACGCTCGGCTGGCCCTCGAGCTTGAGCGGGCCGCTCGCGACGGAAGCGAAGTGGGCCTGCTGATGATCGATGCCGATAACTTCAAGCGCTTCAACGATACACACGGTCATCAGGCCGGCGACCGCGTGTTGCAAGCTGTCGCACGCCTCTTCGACGAAAGCGTCCGTAGGGTGGACTACGTTGCTCGCTACGGCGGGGAGGAATTCGTTGTCATTGCTCCGACGACCTCGAAGCAGGGGATCGCCCAACTGGCCGAACGCCTGCGGGCCGCCGTCGAGGCAATCGCGCTGAAATGGGAGGGGGAAAACCTGCACGTGACGATCAGCATCGGCGCGGCCATCGCCTCAGGATTTCATGATGTGCAAGCCGCGGCGGTCTCCCTCATTCGGGCCGCCGACGCGAATCTTTATGCCGCGAAGTCTGCAGGACGAAACCGTGTTTCATGGGGTCCAACGGAAAAGCCGGAATTGAACGCCTGTTCCGGTGCTGCGTAGTGATCTTGCCCGAAAGCCCTCCGCGTCAGAAAAATGTAGGTAACAGCAAGGCTTCTGTTTGGATCAGCGTTCATTCGCCGCGAGCGTCCGAACGGCCTCGACTGTTACCTCTACAGCCCCGCCGGGCAGGTAGCGCGCCGCGACATATTTGAAGTTCCCGACTCGCGCGTTTGAGCCTAACCCGAGCTTCCTCCCGAGACTGCGAACAGCGGCTACCTCGGCGGCACGTCTCGCCATCAGCCGGGCCTGGGCCCCTTTCATCCGCGGCGGTGGATAACCAATCCCCGTCGCCCGAACCACGATGACCGCTTGTTGGGGGCGTATGATGCACGGCGGCGGTAACGGTACGGCGGCAAGGGGTGATGCCGTCGCCAGGAGGATGGAAAGGATCGTGCAATTCATGATCGTCATAGACCAGTTTCGGTCCGCGGGCGTAGCAGGCTACCATGAAACCAGACAACTATTCGGCCATATCGTTAGCGGGTCGGCAGGAAATGGCCGAAAACGACCGACAAACGCTGAGAGTCGATTCCAATAACTCCCCCGAGCCGCGGGTTCAGCCCGCGCGGAGCACCGGAGTCGGGTCATTGGGCTATGGGGGCATCCCAAAAAAGGCGGCGGCGTGACGGTTTCCAAGTCATTCTGAGCGCAGCGAAGAATCAGCGAAGCGAAGCATCCCAACCCGCCGGAAGATTCTTCGCTACGCTCAGAATGACACCCCTGGCATTTTTCGCCACCCAAACTTGTCCTCGAACGAAGTGAAGGAACGGGATGCACCCTTGGGCTATCCTTCCGGCGATGTGTTATTGATCTTTGCCGTCTGCCCGTGCACCATGCTCCACCGTGGAAACGTTGGCCGCGGTCCCATCGCTCGTGCCCGGACACCATTCGATGCGAAATGGCATCTGCATTGCGCTTGTCCTTTTCGCCGCGTCGCTCGCATCCGCGCAGCAACCCCAGCGTGAGCCCGACTCTTTCCTTAACCGCCGGCGCGCGATCGACGAGCAAACCCGTCGCGAGTTCGACGAGCAGACGCGCGACGTCCAACGGGCGGCATTCGACTGGGGCGGATGGTACAGCCTCAACTTTTTAATGTTCGACGACGGCGTCGAAAGCTCCCGGACGCTGCGCCGCCACGACCTGCGCCTCTGGGGTCGGCTAACGCTCGATCAAGGCGCTCACGAGTTCTACGTCCGCACCCGGCTCAGCCTCGTCGACTTCAACCACGGCGATGCCTACGACGGCAACGAAGACGACATCGAAGGCCCGAACCTCGAGCGCGGTTACTACCGCTTCGACCTCGCCAAGGCGCTGCACGCCCATGCCGACCGCAACCTCGAAGGCAAGCTCATCATCACCGCCGGACGCGACCTCGTGCAGTTTGGGACCGGCGTGACGCTCTCCGCGCCCCTCGATCACGTTTCGGTTCGCGGCCTCTTTGGTGACTTCCAGCTTTCCTTGCTGGCCGGAAAAACGGTCGGCAGCAGCCAGGACTTCGACCTTTCGCGCACCGCCACGCGGACCCGACGCAACTTCCTCGGCGGCGAGTTGAAATATCGCGGTTTCGAACGCCACGAACCGTTCGTCTACGTCCTCTGGCAGCGCGATCACAATCGCGAAGCCGTTTTCCAACCGTTCCAGCGCTACAACTACGATTCATTTTACGCGGGCCTTGGCTCCACCGGCGAGTTGGTCGAACATTTGCGATACGTCACCGAGGGTGTTTTTGAGAGCGGACACGGCTTCGGCTACGGGCGATTCCTTCGTGACAACGACATCGGCGCGTGGGCGCTTCGCGCCGAACTCGAATACCTGTTTCGCGGACCGCACAAGGCCCGCGCATCCGTCGAGTACCTTTTTGGCAGCGGCGATCCCGATCGTCTCGGCAGCCCGACCAACACCCGCGACGGAAACATCGGCGACTTCGACGATCGCGGCTTCATCGGCTTCGGCTACGTGGACACCGGCCTCGCCTTCGCCCCACGATACGCCAACCTGCACATGTGGCGCGCGGGCGGTTCTTTCTATCCCTGGCCGGACAGCGATCGCCTGCGCAACCTGCAATTCGGCGCCGATTGGTATCTTTTTCAAAAGCACCACGGTTCGGCTGCCGTGTCCGACCCGACCGCCGACGTGCAATCCGGCTATCTCGGTTGGGAGATGGACTGCTACGCGAACTGGCGGATGTCAGCCGATTTCGCCTGGACCGCCCGCCTCGGCGCCTTCTTCCCCGGCGACGCATTCGACGATCGCACGACGCGGACGTTTCTTCTCGTCGGCATGACCTGGAGCTTCTGATGGATTGTCGATTGCCGATTGCCAAAGTCGCAGTGTTTTTCATGGCGGCGCTGCCGACGTGTACGGTTCCTCGCCGCACATGGACCCCATTGCAGGATCCAACCCAACTCGACGACACGGCCTTCCTCCACTTCCTTGCCACCGTCCCGACCGTCACCGTCGACGAGGGGTCGCGGGCGGTGCTTCTGCTTATCGGTCCTACAGACCGATGGGCGACGTTTGAGCAGCGCTGGGCCGAGTTGGAGCGAAGGGGCGGAGTCAAGGCGGCGTGGCGGCTTTCGCCCGGTGACACGCTCGACAAGGGCACGCTTGCCCACATGCTCCGCGCCGTCTGCGACCTGCCGCCCGGTCTCAACGAGTTGCTCGCGGCGCCGGCGGGCCTTGGCGATCGCCGCTACGCCCTCCGCACCTGTGTCTACCACGGCCTGCTCTCGTATGGCCTGCCGCACGATTCCGTGACCGGGGGCGAGCTTTTGTCGGCACTTTCCGCCGCGGAGTCGCGGGTTGCCTGCCGGGTCGCCAACGGACCGTAACCAATGAACTGACAATGGTTTGCACTCATTTTGCTCATGGCGGACGGCGTCAGCGATGTCTCGAACCCGATCACCGCAAACGCGTCACCCCTTGACCGCCGCCGGCTGAATCATCACAATCCGCCGTTTCAACCGCCGAGTCGGCAGGAGGATAGACCTATGGGCATGCATCGAACACACCGAAGGCACATGGAGCGAGAGGATGCTATCGAAACCATGGCCAAGAACCATGTCTTCAAGGCCAGGGAGCGAAAGCGCCGAACGGACCGGATGTTGGCGACGGTCAAGGCCGGCAAGTTGCCTTACGCTCCAACGGTCATGAGCTGGCTGAGCCGCAAGCTGGAGAAGCCCGCCAAGAAGATCACGCCGGAGGACGTCAAGACCCTCCTCACCTGACCGCAGCGAATGGAAGCGCCCGGACCAGTCCGGGTGGATTTGTGTTATGTTTTGCGAAGTGACGGCCGGTTCGCCCAAGGGCGGATCGGCCGTTGGTGTTTGACGGAATGACGCGTTGGGGGCCGACGTGCCAATCCGAGCCGGGAGCGTAAGCGACCGGACCGCCTCCCTCCTTGCCCTGGACGTTGACAGGTTCGCCCGATGTTCGGTAATCTTCGGCTATGGCCAAGAAAGGCAAACGCGCGCCGAAAAAACCCGTCGTGCGAAAGAAGCCGAAGCGCATCGCGCCGAAGCGGAAAGGAGGCCGAATGTCCGACGTCGCAACCCTTGCTGAAACCGCCGCCTCGAGCGCCCCGGCCGGTCGGCCTTCATCGCTCATCGACACGCGGATCATTTACTGCGGCGACTGCCTCGACCAGCTTCGCAAGCTACCCGACGGCTGCGTGGACCTGATCTACATCGACCCGCCGTTCAACAGCAACCGCAACTACAAAGTCTTCTGGGGCAGCTTATCCGAGCCGCGACCGTCAGGGAGCGGGTTTCGGCGCCTCTTCGAGGACCGCCACGAGGCCACCCGTGCCTACATCGACTACATGCGGCCCCGATGCGTCGAACTCGCCCGCGTACAACGGACACACAAGGGCGAATATGATTGGTAAATTTGAGGATGCACAAATGCAGATGCAATCGCGAAAGATCGGACACACTCAACACAATCTTCTCACTGTTGAAATCGCCTCTGCTTTCGACGAGTCTGCGGAGGTCGTCATTGCCCCCGGGGATTGTTTGAGCACTCTCACCGGGCTTCCCCGATCGTCCATGCAACTAATCATCACGTCGCCGCCGTACAACATCGGCAAGGAATACGAGAAAGCCACGAACCTCGAGCGTTACCTTCGGGCCTTAGCCCCCATCGTCGACGAATTAGTTCAGGTTCTTTCCAGCAAGGGATCACTATGTTGGCAGGTCGGCAACTACGTCGAGGATGCCGAAGTGTTCCCTTTGGACATCTTTTACTACTCATTATTCAAGAAGCACGGCCTTCGGTTGCGGAACCGAATTGTGTGGCATTTTGCTCACGGGCTGCACGCAAGCAAGAGGTTTTCGGGGCGCTATGAGGTTCTCCTCTGGTTCACCAAAGGCAACAAGTATACGTTCAACCTCGATAGTGTTCGTGTTCCCTCAAAGTACCCTGGCAAGAGGCACTTCAAGGGGGAGAAGTACGGGCAGCCGTCGGGCAATCCACTAGGGAAGAACCCATCGGACGTGTGGAGGATCGTTCAGCAGGACTGGGAATCGGGACTTTGGGACATTCCAAATGTCAAGGCGAACCATCCCGAAAAAACAATCCATCCGTGTCAATTCCCGATCGAACTTGTCGAGCGGTGCGTGCTGGCTCTTACGCGCGAGGGCGAATGGGTGCTCGACCCATTTTCTGGCGTCGGTTCGGCTATGCTAGCGGCGCTCCGGAATAATCGGCGGGCGATCGGCTGCGAAAAAGAGGAGCAGTACATCGAGATTGCCCGCAAGCGCGTCGCAGATTTCTACGCAGGCTCATTGAGGTATCGCCCTCTCGGCAAGCCGGTGTACCAACCAACCGGGCGGGAGAAGGTCAGCCAAGTGCCGTTTGAATGGGTTGCCAAGAAGGAGGAACGTTGATTATCGCAGGCCAGTTTTCCTTCAAAGGCGGGAAGGAAGTTGTCAACGCGCAATGTCCAGACCTTCTCGCCGAGGTTGAGGCCATCATCCAGCGGGTGGATTCATCGAAACATAAGCGCAAGCGGAGCAAAGAGAAGACTATGCGGGGCCAACTGCTCTATAGCCCCATCTCGATCAACAAAGCGTTCAAACGCGAGTTCCTGAAACGAAGCTGGTCGCCGATCCGTGTGCCATGTGACTACTCAACTGCCCACTACTCCGAGGGCTACGATAACAAGCGATTGCGTGCCGGAGCCTTCCGGGAAATGGATTTCGTCAAGCGCTCCCTTGGGGTGGAAGTGCAGTTCGGCAAGTACGCGTTCATGGTGTACAACGTCTGCGCTAAGATGACGATTTTTCGAAACCTCGGCCACATCCGATTCGGTATCGAAATCGTCCCTGTCAAGGCGTTTGCCGACGAGATGTCTTCGGGCGTCTCGTATTTCGAGCAGTTCATCTGGGATTTGGAAGCGCGAGGCGTGGCGGATATTGACGTGCCGGTTCTTATCTTGGGCATTGATGCGTGACCGAAATCAGCGAGTTTTTAAAACGCAGCGGCAAGGTGATCGTTCCTCTGACCGTCCGCGAAATCCTCGACGAAGAAATCGCGCAAAAGCTCGCATAATAATTGTGTGGTCAATAACACGAGGATGACACTGTCTGTTGAAAGGAAATCAAAAGTGGCACGAACAATAGTCCGCGAAGTCGAGAGATTTCCTGTTCGTAGCGAAGACGGAGCGTATGAAACCACCGTAGTTGTTCGTCAAGAGTTCTTTGGCGCCGAGGCATTTGGTCCGCCTCGTGAGCTTGTTCCAGGCATAAAAGATGCCAAAACAGTTGAAGGGTTTGCCTGCAATTACAGGGATGACAACACTTTTGAGGTGGTGAACGATCCATTCCACCCGGATATGATCGTGCATCGAGTAATCCCAGGCGGGTGGCCCAAGTCGCCAGACTTGGGGGATTGATTCTTGGAATCGCGGCCCCGGCTATTCTGCGAGTGAGATGCGAATGAGAACAGGCCCTCGGGCCGCAGAACCTGCCTCGCATCATTCTACGGGTGAGCGACGCAACCGCGATTCTGAAGAGCGGTTTGTGCAGCGGCCATTTCGTCGGCAGTGGGGGGGCGGCGGGTGGTCATCATGGTCGTGAAACAATCGAAAAGATACGTCGCGTCGTGCGGGCCGGGGCCGGCTTCGGGGTGGTATTGGACCGCGAGGATCGGCAGCTCGCGGTGAACGAATCCTTCGAGCGTCTTGTCGTTGAGGTTGATGTGGGTGGGCACGCCGCCGGCGGCTTCGAGCGATTTCGTCTCGACCGCGAAACCGTGGTTCTGCGAAGTGATCTCGACGCGGCGCGTCGCAAGGTTCTGGACGGGTTGATTCGCCCCGCGATGACCGAACTTGAGCTTGAACGTCTCCGCCCCGAGGGCCAGGCCGAGCAACTGGTGGCCCAGGCAGATGCCGAAGATCGGCACGCGACCGACGAGACCCTTCAGCGTTTCGATCGTGTAATGCACGGCGGCGGGGTCGCCGGGGCCGTTGGAGACGAACACGCCGTCGGGGCGATGGTCGAGGATTTCGCCGGCGGTCATCGTCGGCGGGACGATGCGCACGTGGCAGCCGGCATCGACGAGGTGACGAAGGATGTTGCGCTTCATGCCGCAGTAAATCGCCAGCACCAGCCGACAGTGGGTTGGGTGACTTGGTGATTGAACCCCCCCGACCCCCCCATGCCAAGGGGGGGAGCTTGACCCCCCCCCCCCCCCCCTG